>Ga0099364_10000749_pt1 | contig 55217 bp, 44 predicted proteins | sample TergutTh196P3_FD_73070 | JGI IMG/M metagenome (GOLD analysis project Ga0099364, IMG submission 73070) | Microcerotermes parvus P3 segment gut microbial communities from Pointe-Noire, Republic of the Congo - Th196 P3 | ecosystem: Host-associated > Arthropoda: Insects > Digestive system > Gut ... | reverse complement strand
CCTTACTGTTCCAAACTCCTCTTGTCAGAGGGGTTGCTTTGTTATGTAGTTCGCTAAGGACGACGGAGGGGTTTTCACGGTAATGCAATACCGGACGTTTTCTTCCAGTTTTGGTTAGCGGAAGACTTCTGGCGTAACGCCGGGCTGAAATGCAGATTTCAGTTCTATTACCCTGTCTTTAGCAGGAAAATAAACACCATTTTTGCGAAGTATGTTCATGGCGTGATTAAACACCGCAATTGATTTTGGATTTTAAATACCGAGGGGATTCGAGATTTGGAGATACGGCAGTTCGCTTTTTTTGAGGCGAGTAAAAAATTGGAGGTTATATGGAGGTTTTTTTAAATGAATAAAGACTCAGGAAAATCTCCTGAGCCCTTGCTATTACTTGGTGGGTGATAGTGGAATCGAACCACTGACCTCTTCCGTGTCAAGGAAGCGTTCTACCTCTGAACTAACCACCCGCTATTTTTATAATTTTGGCGGTGAGGCAGGGATTCGAACCCTGGAGGGCGGTTTCAGCCACCCTACTCACTTAGCAGGCGAGCGCCTTCGACCAACTCGGCCACCTCACCGCGCAAAGGGTATTTTATATTGCACTGCGCGTGACTGTCAAGTTTTTAATTATTTACTCACCGTCTTCAGAGGTCTCGTCCGGCGTCTCAATGGATGACTCCTCTTCTGTTTCTGTGAGCGTATCTACGGGTGCATCCTCATCTGACGCCGTCGTTTCTTCGGTTGAAACGGCTGTTTGGGCGGTCGATTCCTCTTCTGTTTCCTCAGGCGCTGTTGCAGTGTCGGGCTCTTCCGGAATCGCTGTCGGTAATGCGACTGGAGCGGAGGGATCGGCTGGCGAAGTCTCATCGCTTACCGTCGTTTCGTCCGTCGTCGTTTCGCCGGTTGTCGTCTCGTCCGCTGATTCATCTTCCGCTATCACGGAAGTAACCATCGTGAACAATTCCTCATCAAGGAATTCCACGACCGCTCTCGCGCGCAGTTCCTGCATGAACTGCGATTGCTGCGCCGCGCTCTTCTGACTGATAATCATCTGCTCTATATCGGCGCTCACTTCTTCAAACGGCGCGGTTCCCGCCTCTTCTTTCGCGCGTTTTACGACTATCATATGATCGTCTGAAGTAAAGGACACTACTCTTGAAGGAACGCCAATTGAGAGATCCACCACGAACTCCACTTCATCGATCAATTGATTCGTGGGGATGAATATCCTGCTGTCGCTTCTCGAATGCTCGGACACGTCGGGAGAAACAGCCTCCATCACGTCGTCCCACTCTTTGCCGCTTTCGAGTTCCTTGCGGGCGTTCTCGGCCGTCTCCTCAGTCGTGAAGCGCGCGACATCCATCATAAAACCTTCAGGTCTTTGAAAAGCGTATGATTTCATCATTTCGTAAAAATTACGCAATTCTTCCTCATCCGTCGAGGCTAAACCCGTAATTTCCTCGAAAACCTTGTTGCGTTTCAGTGTTTCCTCTATTTGATTCCTGAGTTCAGTTTCGGTGATACCGCTTGCCTGCAGTTGACGCAGGTATATTTCTTTTGTGGGGTATTGATCCTCGATTTCTCTAATGGCGACGTCAATTTCTTCCTTCGCGACTACTATTCTGCGCGAGATAATTTCCTTATCCAATTCCTGCAGCGTCGCAATTCTGTCGATTACCGCGTTACGAAACACGGGAAGATCAGCCGATGTAGCGCTGGCATGGAGTCCCATCTCATGTATGAAATGCGCGACGTCATATTCCAGCCGCGAGCGGCTAATCCTCTCACCGTTTATTATAGCCACGTCATAATCCTGAAAAAACTCTCCGCCGTCGCCTGTCACCGTTGGATCGCTTCGTCTCCTGCTCCATCCGAAGCCGTAAAAACCAGTAATAACGAAAATAATTGCAACAACCAGCATTATCGGCTTTGCCGATTTTCTAAAAGAACTCATCATGACAATAAATTGCCCCTTTCCTGATAAACCACGACTGCTCCGACATAAATTCAAGTCAGCAGATAATACTATTTAACTACAACAATGTCAAAAAAAACGCCCGAAAAGTAACAATGTTATTAAACTTCCGCCAGGGATTTCCCTCGTTTTGGTTCAGCTTTGAGAGGAATGTCTATGGCGCACACGCCCTCCATAGTATCCACAAGCATACGCTCTATCTCGTCCGCGTGTTTTTCAGGCGTCTCTATTATCAACGAGTCATGTATCTGCAACACGAGCCGTGCATCCGGAAAGGCGGTTTCCAATATATTGTGAAGCCTAATCATGGCAATCTTCGCAATATCGGCGGCCGCGCTCTGTATTGGAGTGTTCACCGCGACGCGATCGATTGAGCCGGCTCCGCGTCCCTCGATGGTCGAGACCTCTTTGAGAGGACGTATCCTGCCGAAGATCGAGCGCGTGAAACCCGCGGCTTTGGCGTCCCGCGCGCTTTGATCGAGATAATTTTTTACCTTGGGCAGCGCCGCGAAATATCTATTAACTATACCGACCGCCTGATGTCGCTGTATACCCATTCTTGCCGCGAGTCCGTGAGCTCCCATTCCGTAAATAAGGCCGAAGTTGACGGTCTTCGCAAACCGTCTTTGCTCCGGAGTAATGTCTTCCGAGTCGATATCGAATACCCAGGACGCGGTCTCAAGATGTATGTCCCGCTCCGCGGCGAACGCCTCCGCCAGTCTCTCCTCGCCTGACAGATGCGCAAGTACGCGCAGTTCTATTTGGGAGTAATCGGCTGCGACGAATAACATATTTCCGCCTTCGGGCACAATCGTACTGCGAAATTTTTCCGCCCATTCACCGAAAACCGGTAGATTCTGCACGTTGGGATCGCGGCTTGCGAGGCGTCCCGTTCCGGTGGCGATATGGAGAAACGTCGAGTGTATCCTTCCGTCACGGGAATCCTCGGCGTGCTTAATAAACGGTTGGACGAAACCCGACGACATTTTGGAACACTCGCGGTATTCGAGCATGAATCTCGGTATAATGCATAAAGGCTCGGGCAGGCGCGACAACTCCTCCAAAACACTCACGTCGGTAGAATAGCCTGTCTTGGTTTTTTTTACGACAGGGAGTCGCATGCGCTCGAACAGCAGTTCGCCGACTTGCTTAGGCGAATTGAGATTAATTACCGCTCCTGACGCGGCGAATATTTCCCGCTCGAGACGAGATATCCGCTCTCCAAGTTCCGTTTCCAATGCGCGCAATGCTGTGACGTCGGCTTTGATACCGCAGCGCCTGAGTGACATTAGAACCGGAACCAGCGGAGCGTCTATTTGCTCCATAACTTGAAACATATCTCGCGCGTGTTCTCCGTCGGCAAATCTCCGCCAATCGCTCAATATATTCTCCGCGTCCGCCGCGCAATCGTGTTGTGCCCTTGATGAGAGAGACGTATCCGGGTGATAAAAATAGCGAGCCAGTTCGATATCCCGCACGCAGGCGCTGAATCTTCCAAATTCGGGAATACGACCGCAGTACTCCGCGTAATCCGACATAATTATCTCGTTATTCCCGTCAGACAACCACTCGCACAATTTCGGGACGTCCGGCGGCGTGATTTCCTTCCACTTTCCATCGCATGTCGAAAGCCGATCGGGCATCCGGGTCATCACAAGAGAGTTTTCGCGGAAAATTTCATCCCACGAATCCGCTTCGGAGTAACGCAGTCTTTCTTTCGGATCCTCCGCCGGTTTCGGCGTTTCGATCTTTACGCCGTCAAGACCCAAACGCTCCTTTAATTTTTTAAGGCCAAGGCGTTCCAAAAGCGAAGCTGTCTCGTCCATTTTTGGAGGCTCCCGCAGTAAAGACGCGGATGCAATAGGCTCGACGGGTTGCGGTATTACGAGCTTATAGCTCATGTTTGCCGATTCTCTTCCCTGTTTTAATTTTTTCCGGACTGACTGCGACACAGACTCTATCGCCTCGTAAATCCCATCAATGGAGCCATATTGCGCCAGCAGATTTCTCGCCGTCTTATCGCCTATGCCCGGCACTCCGGGAATGTTGTCCGCCGAGTCGCCGACCAAAGCGAGGTAATCGGCCATTGCCGCCGGCGCAAAACCGTATTCTTCTTTGAATACAGCTTCGTTATACATTTTAAATTCAGAGACGCCCTTCGCAGGGCGGGCCATCCTGACGTTGCTGCCGATTATCTGGAGAAGATCTTTATCGGCCGAAAAAATCAGCGCTTCGTAGCCCTCTTCCGCTATCGCCACGGCGGTCGAAGCTATCATGTCGTCAGCTTCCACTCCGTCGCGGACGAAAACCGGATAACCCAACGCGGATGCAAGTTCCAGAATGAGCGGCATCTGCGCCTTAAAATCCTCCGGCGCTGGAGACCTGCCATCTTTATATTCGGCATACATTTCGTCGCGCGCGGTCGGCCCCTTGGGATCAAAAAAGAGTCCCACGCCGTCGGGCTGCCACTCATCCAGCGCTTTTAAAAACATATTGAAGAAACCAAGCACAGCGTTCGTCGGCGTTCCGTCAGGCCCATTCATCGCGGGCAACGCGTAAAAACCCCGGAACGCCAGCCCGTGGCCGTCAACCAATAAATATCTTCGGAGCTTTGGTTTTTCGTTTTTCATTTACAGTCCCCCATTACTAACGATACTGTATAATCAGATTCGATTTTATTATAGACGTTCGGAGGGAGATTTACATGAGCACGGACGGCAAGGAAAGAGTACGTTTCGCGCCGAGCCCGACAGGCGCGCTCCACATAGGGGGAGCGCACACCGCTCTTTTTAACTGGCTGTGGGTACGTCATACAGGAGGCGCTTTCATACTCCGCATTGAAGACACCGATCGCGAAAGGTCAACGGCGGAATACGAACAGACGATTATGGACGGCCTCAATTGGTTGGGGCTCGATTGGGACGAGGGACCGGACAAGGGCGGTTCTAACGGCCCGTACAGACAATCGGAACGCATGGAACTTTACGCCGGCGCCGCTAATTCGCTTGTCGAATCGGGACATGCGTATCGTGACGGAAACGCCGTCATTTTCAAAGTACCCGCAGGCGAGACTATCTCATTTGAAGATATTATCTACGGAGAAATAACCGTCGCGAGCGAGAAAGCGAACATGAACACCGACGGTTCGATAAAAGACATCGTGATGATCAAGAGCGACGGTTCGCCGACATACAATTATGCTGTCATGATCGACGACCACATGATGGATATTACGACGGTAATCCGAGGCGAGGATCACATCGCAAACACGCCTAAACAGATTTTGATGTATCGCGCGCTCGGTTGGACGCCGCCTCGCTTCGCGCATCTTCCGATGATACTCGGAGCCGATAAGAAAAAACTCTCGAAACGACACGGCGCGACAAGCGTGTTCGAGTACCACGACATGGGCTACCTCCCGGAAGCGGTGTTTAATTTTCTCTCGCTGCTCGGATGGACGCCGGGCGACTGCGTTGAAATATTTGATCGGGAGTTTGCCAAAAAGAATTTTGAACTGTCGAAGGTTGCAAAAAAACCCGCGGTATTTGACATGAAGAGACTCGATTTCGTTAATCAGGAACACCTGAAGGCGATGGATCCCGCGATACGCCGGTCGATTATCGAGCCGTTCTGGCGCGAAATGGGACTCGACGCCGCGAAATTTGACAATAAATATCTCGAAGACGCGCTTACCCTTATGGGCGGCAGAGGAAAGACGACGAAGGAGCTTGCCGATTTCAGCGACTACTTCCTCGATTTTGGCGTGGTGAAATCACGCTACAGCGCCGATGACATAAATCCAAAACAGCGTGAGCGCATAGCCGCATGTATGGGCGCAATGATGGAGCGTTTGGGTGACGACGGATGGAGCGTGGAAAATATGGAAGCTTTTGCACGCGAATGGTGCGAGTCAAACGGCGCTTCGCTGAAAGAAATTGCGATGCCGATGCGCTTTGCCCTGTCCGGAAGTAAGGTGAGCCCCGGAGTATTTGAAATTGCCGCCCTTATGGGTCGCGAGGAATGCGAACGCAGACTTGTGCACTACAATTTTGCGCCTCGAAGCAACATGTAAAATACTGAGTAATCCTTTCGGTTAGTATGATATATAATTAATCGCACATGCTTAAAATAATGCTGACGGGGGTATAGATAATGTTTCAGAGACAGTACCTGAGCGACCAAAAAGCGAAGGAAATTATATGCGACATAGGCAGAAAGATGTACATGAAGCAGTTCGTTGCGGCAAATGACGGCAACCTGACGATAAGGGTCAGTAAGGACACGTTCATAATGACGCCGACCGGAGTAAGCAAAGGGGATCTTACGCCTGACATGATGCTCAAAGTCGACATAGAGGGCAACATTTTAAGGGGCACTCACAAACCTACCTCCGAGATGCCGATGCATCTTCGCATATACCGGGAAGATGAGAATATTATGTCGACGGCTCACGCGCACCCAATCTTTCTCTCCTGTTTCGCAAATATGGGCGCTGAACTTGACCTGGCGCTGACTCCGGCAACCGCCGCCATTTCAGGTAAAATACCCGTCGCGCCGTTTTGCAACCCCGGATCGCAGGAACTTGCCGAATCGGTCGCGCCATATGTCAAAGATTACGGCATCGTCATGATGGCGAACCACGGCCCAATATCGTGGGGGTATTCGCCCCTGGAAGCGTGGTTCATTCTCGAAGAAGCGGAAAACTACGCCAAACTCGCCATTATCCAGAAATATATAGTGAGAGAATTCCGTCCGATCACTAAAGCTCAGATCAAAGAAGTCGCGGATACACACGACCTTGTGATAAACCCGAAACGTATGGTAAACGCGCCGGACGTTACAACCAACCTTGAGCCGGGCACTTCGCTCGCGGATAGACCTATCCCGGGGATGCCACTGGATAACGAATCAATAGATCGCATAGCGGACGCAGTTGTCAGAAGATTGGCGAAAATGTTCGAGTAATTCGTGATACGCGCGTTACGGCGATTCGTCCCGTAATCCGCCGCTTTAATTTTTCCTGGTTACCCACTTCTTCAACGTTTTGTAAAGCAGAATCGGGTCAATCGGTTTTGTAATGTGTTCGTTCATACCGCTTTTCAGGCTCAGTTCCCTGTCTTCAGGCAGAGCGTGGGCTGTAAGCGCTATTATCGGCAGATTCTTGTAAATCGGATTTTCGCGTATGCGGTACGTCGCTGTGATGCCGTCCATTTCGGGCATCTGAATATCCATCAATATCACGTCGAATTCCTTCCCCTCGCTCAGGCAAAGCAACGCGCTGAGACCGTTGCCGGCGACTTCCGTCTCCACGCCTTTCGCGGACAGGAATTCTGTGGTTACAATCTGATTTATCTCATTATCCTCAACCAGCAGTACGCGTATACCTTTCAGCTCGTCGAAAGTTTCTTTCTCGGGTTCCGTCTCGTCATAAGCCGGGTCGGTTTCTGATTTAGGAAGGCCGAGCGGCAACTCGAACCTGAACTTGGTTCCCTTTTCAACGACGGACTCACACCAAATTTCACCGCCCATCAACTCAATGAGACTCCTGCATATAGCCAATCCAAGTCCCAGACCGCCATATCTTCTTGTGAGAGATGCGTCAGCCTTGTAAAAGGGCACGTATAACGCCGCCACTTGTTCCTCCGTCATACCGATACCTGTGTCCTCTATCTCAAACAGGATATCCGCCTTGCCCCGGGCTTGTCCCATTAGCAATACCTTTACGCTCACTTTGCCGGAGTTCGTGAATTTAACGGCGTTGGAAACGCAGTTGAGCAGTACCTGCTCCAAGCGCAGGGGATCGCCGATTAAAATGTTTGGAACGTTTGCGTCTACTTCGAAATTCATTTCGAGCGATTTTGCCTCCGCTTCGTCATTCGTAAGTAAGCGAACGCTCTCAACTATTTCGTGGATTGAAAACTCCTCGTCGTTTAATTTAATACGCCCCGCATCTATCGCGGAAACATCCAATAAGCCATCCACTATACTAAGTAGTAATTCCGCGGAATGCAGACAGGTATGCAGATATTCTTCCTGTATTGCGTTCAGTTCAGTGGATGAGAGGAGGCGCGCCATTCCCATGATCGCGTTAAGCGGCGTTCGTATCTCGTGTGAAAGATTCGTCATGAACTCGCTTTTTGCCTTAGCGTCTTTCTCCGCTTCATCGCGAGCCATCCGGAGTTCGTCATCCTGTTTCATTATGGCGGCCAGCAAGGTCTTCTGTTCGCGCAAGTCACGTATGTAACCGGCGATAATATAGCGGCCCTCTTTCATCAGGCGAACCAGGATTATTTCAGATGGAATCAGTTCGCTATCAAATTTGCGGCTCATCCATTCGAATCTGGCGTAGCCTTCCTCAAACGCGTTTTCGAGTATTTCCCGGAACAATTCGCCCGATCTGCGCCCGTTAGGCTGGAACTTAGGCGACGTCAGATCGAACTCCTCCAGAAAATGCTGCTTATTTTTCGCGCCAAAGAGACGAACCGCCGCTTCGTTACAATCTATACGCCTGTAATTTTCATCGATCAAAAGACAACACATAGGAGTAGCATCGAGCATTATTTTTGTACGCTCCTCAGCCTCTCCTATTCTGTGCAATGCTGTAAGCGCCGCGAGGTGCGCGCTTACAGTCTGAATGGTCTCGACGTCATTCATGGTGAGACGGGACATGAACGGCGGTTCCTCCGCCAGGCGGCCCGTAATGAGAATAGCCGTTATCTGTTCATTCACAACCACGGGAGATGAGATGAAGTACTTCAATCCAAGCGCCGTTCTGAATTCGGACAATCGCTCGTCCGAGTCCGCACCGTTTACCAACACGGCTCTTTCAATATCGAGAATTTCCGGTTCACATTTGATAAGCCTCGATTTGATTGCCGATTCCTCTTTCTCAGGATATCCCTGAAGTACCGTTGGAATGAAGAGGTCGTTGTTTCCGGAGAATAAAACGACCGTTCGCTGCATGTTCAGAGCGGCATTAAGGCGTCTTGCAACGGAAATGAACATTTCCTTATAATCTTTACTATGCCTTATCGTTGCCGTGAGATCCGCCATGAGTCTGAAACTGCGTCGTTTTTGCTCCAGTTCGTGGCGCAAAACGATTGAATTCGCATCGAGAGCCATAATTTTACCGGCGTTAAGCTCGCAGCGCCGTCTCAGGTACTTCAGTTCTCTAATCAGTTCTTCTTTCATAACGACTCTCGTTTAGGCACGCTGAACAGGCAAAAAACGCCAGTCCAATCCAAACCGCGCGGACGTCCCATTACGCGGGCTATCTCGACTCCGGAATATATTCCAAAGACCGGCGCCCGACCCGCGACGGTCTTTTGAACCATTACCGCATCCTCAATATCTATACCGCCATATCCCGCCGCACGACCGGCGCAATCAATATAGAAGGCGAATACAGGTTCCCTGTCGCGCGTCTTTTCGAACAGTTCCTCAATTTTCGGTTTCATATAATCGTGGTCTAGACTGCGGTACATAATTTGAAATTCCGTGCCCTCCACCATATCGGACTCGAACATCACTATGGCGTTGCGCTCCGGCTCTATAGTGAAACAGAGTCTGTTCGCGTAGTTGTTCTCGTCGAACTCCCCCCACTTATCTCCCTTATTTACCCCAAACAACAGAAAGAATGGAAATGATTCGGGCGCAATGGTTCCGCCCAACAGTTCATATATGAAAGGGATGGCGGGTTTGCCGTTTATCTCCAATATGGCCTGTCCCGCCGCTTTCGTGACGGTATAATATCCCGATGCCGGGCGGCAGCCATTCATAATGACGCTGTCGATTCCGACTTCGCCATTGAATACGAGAGCGAGCGAATGATGATTGGTTATATAATTGCCAATCCACTGTTCCGACTGATTCCAGTTGAAATCTCCGATCATGCCGGCGCCATTGATGTCCGGGAGAAAATCAAGCTCTTTTTCGATTCCCGCAAGAAGCGGCGTCGCCATCAAAAGCCGCATCTCACTCGGAGTTCGGAAAATCGCGTCGTATAAAAGCAGCATTTGAGTGTCATGAGCTACTCCCGCTGAAGCCAGTTTACGAGCCAGCCTTCGTCCATTCTCGAACTCATTTTCTTGAAGACCGCCCTCGGCAAAAATATCCGCCCCGCTGTTATCCAGCCAGAAACACGCGATGCCGACCTGATCACCCGCGTAGCCGAAACGGTCGTTGGTAATGACTCCGGTGGCGCCGCCACCTACAATCCTCGCCCCGTTCCCTATTACGCTGCGCACAGATCCGTTCAGTGGATGTGCCTGGTGTCTGGTCGTCTTAAACAGTAATGCCAGATCGCAAGGATCGCTTCTGCCGGCGCGCTCTATTGCCTCTCGCGCGGCTTCCACTCCCGCGGCCGCCGTTTCCGGATTATCGCTGAAACCTACTCCAACCTTCATTTCGACCTACGCTCAACATCCTTAAAATTTCAAAATTATTTTCCAAAACGTCGAAACAATCGCAATTCTCACAAACGCAAATTCACACGCATTTATTATTATACTCGGAATTATAACCTCTTGCCTTGAGATAAACAAACGTACATTAATACAATATTCTCAATATTCTCAGCGTCAAAAAAAATGACTCGGTTTATAATCGCCTGTAATGAAATCGTCGAGAAAATTCTTCGAGTAAGAAAGCGTTGATCAGTTCGATGTAAAAGCGAATTGTGGGAAATTTGTTGAATGCGCGACGGAGCCACGCCGAGGTTCAATTTATGTCAATTGCGAAAGCGTCGGGCGAATATGCGATGGCGATTCCTCAGTCTTGTTCCAGCGAATGAAGGGCGAGCGAGTGAAATTCTTCGCTTGACTCCGAACCGTCAACACCGAATTTCGCTTTTTCATTTTCAAGAATTTTTTGAACTCGCGCTTGATCCTCCATGATTTCAGGACAATCACCGATGGAATTTTCAATCCATTTTATGACCTCTCTGGCCATGGAAAAACTTTGAGGCGAAGTTGAAAGTTTGTAATAAACCCACTTGCCGTCCTTGCGCCCCTCAATTAGCCTCGCCTGCTTGAGAACCGAAAGGTGCTTCGACGTTGTGGATGGAGAAAGATCCAGGAAAGCGGTAATTTCACAGACGCAAAAACTATGGGTTCGGAGCGCCATTAATATCCGCACTCTGTTTTCATCAGACAAGGCTTTTGTTATATTCATGAAACTCATGAAAGCCATATATCGCACCTCATTAATATAAGCGGGGTAGCGGACACGTCCGCCTCCCCGCGGCACGTCGTATTGGAACGGTTACTTTTCCTCGGCTATTTTGAGCACCTGCCTGCCTCTATAGAAACCGCAACTCGTGCAGGCCCTATATGTCTGCACATTTTCGCCGCAATTTCGGCATACCGTCGTCGGAATGGCCGAAAGGGCGCCGAGGAACTTTGCCTTGCGGTTACTCGTCCTCGCATGTGATGTTCTTCTCTTCGGAGTCGCCATCGTAATCCCCCCTTACTCTACATCTGTCGGATGACGTCAAAAATATTTTTTCACATCAATTTCTTCAATACTTCCAACCTAGGATCGGAATCGTCCTCGGTACAAGCGCATTCCGCCTCGTTACGATTTGATCCGCATTTAATACACAATCCCTTACACTCTTCCACGCATAAAACACGCTGCGGCAGGTTAAGGATCATGGTCTCCCATATATAAGGCGCCATATCTATATCAGCTTTTTGAGGATCTATGCTGATTATTTCCTCCGCGCCGTCCGGCTCGCCGATATCATCGTCACTTGAGCGAGACGTTTTTTCGTCGCTCGTTTCGGATTGACGCAATGAAAAAATATAACGCATATCGCCTTTAATTGCAATACCGGTTTCTTCAAGACACCTGTAACAGGAAACGCGGAATTTACAATCCAACTCGACACGAATAACAATGCCGCCATTCGTCCAATCCGCCGTGACCAGCGCACGAAGCGGGCTTGAGGGAGCGTAGCTCTGGCCCCAGTACTCCACCGTTCCGCCAAGCTTAAGCTCTATTTTTTCGACGCGAGGCTCGCCGCTCTTGCGGATATCGGAAATAATTATGCCGCAATCCCATTCGGCGGGCGGTTCGACGAGTTTTTTTTCCTTCATTTCCCGATCAGATTCAACGTGTCGCGAGCAATCATAAGCTCTTCGTCGGTCGGTATGACCAAAATTTTCACCCGGGAGTCAGGAGCGCTGATGACTTCTTCCCTGCCGCGAACGACTTCATTTTTCGCCGCGTCCAGTTTCACGCCCATGAACTCAAGACCCTCAAGCGAGCCTCGCCTCACAACGCTACTGTTTTCGCCTATTCCCGCCGTGAAAATTATCGCGTCAACGCCACCCATAATCGCGGCGTAGGAAGCTATGTATTTTTTAACGGAGCGCGTCAGCATTTTCAAAGCTAACGTTGCGCGTTCATTGCCGCGTTCCGCTTCAGTCTCCACATCGCGGAGGTCGCTCGATATGCCGGAGATACCAAGCACTCCGCTTTCCTTATTCAGAATATCGCTGGTGCGGCTTACGCTTCCCTCTTTATCAATAAGGAAAAACGCAACCGCGCTGTCGATGTCGCCGCATCTGGTTCCCATAAGCACGCCGGTTACAGGACTGAAACCCATGCTCGCATCGACGCTGCATCCGCCGTCTACAGCGGTTACGGAGCTGCCGTTGCCGAGATGGCACGTTATAAGCTTAAGTTCACCGGCGGGCTTGCCGAGCAATTCCACAGCCCTTTGTGCAACGAATTTATGACTCGTGCCGTGGAAAGAATAGCGGCGTACTTTATCGTTTTCATAATATTTGTATGGAATCCCATAGAGGTATGCTTCGGGAGGCATCGTCTGGTGGAATGCGGTATCAAATACGGCTATGTTCGGCACTCCGGGCAGGTTTTTTTTCATCGCATTGATTCCCGCCAGATTAGGGGGATTGTGCAACGGCGCGAGAACGATGCATTCCTCTATCGCCTTAATTACCGAGTCATTCACAATCACGGATTCCGCGTACTTCTCACCCGCGTGCACAACCCTGTGCCCTACGGCGGATAATTCGTCCAGGCTGCGAAGAACACCGTGCTCGTTGTCGGTAAGGAGATCCAGAACTATCTTTATTGCGAATGTATGGTCGGAGATATCACACTCGCGGACTGTATCGCCGACGCCCACGCTGGTATGCTTGACGCGGGAACCGTCGATCCCTATTCTCTCAACGAGTCCCTTTGCCAGCGTTTTCTCGCCCTCCATGTCGAACAACTGATACTTCAAAGACGAACTGCCGCAATTCAACACGAGAATTTTTATTTTCTTGCTCATTTTAATACCCGCCTCCTTAGACCTTTATATATAGTATGATAAGTTTATATTAATTCGCGGAAGGGAGCTGCGCCACAATTGAGAATCGCAGGAATAACGGCTGAATACAACCCGCTCCACGGAGGTCATGAATATCATATCAGGAAAACGCGCCAAATTGCCAAAGCTGACGCGATTATTGCGTTAATTTCATCGAATTTCACGCAACGTGGAGAACCCTCAATTGTTGACAAACGCGCTCGCTCAAGTATGGCAATCGCTTGCGGGGCGGATATTGTTCTTGAACTTTCCAGTATCTTTTCCTGCCGTAACGCCGGAATATTTGCGGACGCGGCGGTGGATATCCTAAACGCAACCGGCCTTGTAAACGTCGTATCATTCGGGACCGAAGCCGGCGTGGAAAAAATAAAAATGTTTGAAGAGATTGCGCGCATCCTCAATGACGAAACGTGTGAATTCAAAGAAGCGCTGAGAAATTTTCTCGACGCGGGGCATTCGTTTGTACATTCGCGCAGCATGGCTCTGGACTTAATAATCCCCGGCGCACTTACCCTGCTGTCAACGCCCAACAACAACCTTGCGCTTGCTTATATAAAGAGAATAACGGGAAAAAAATATGGGATCGAGACCCTCCACATCAAAAGAACCGGAGCCGGTTTTCACGACAGTGAGACAAAACCGGGCGAGTACGCGAGCGCCGCCTCCGTTCGAGCGGCGATAGAGCGAAGCGGCTTGGGAGCGGCGAACGCGTTGATACCGGAGGCATGCGCGGAAATTCTGCGCGTGGAAATCAGCGAAGGCCATAGTGTGATAGGGCAAGACAGGCTGTGGAGGGCTGTAAAGCAGGCGACGCTCAGATCATCGCCGGCTGACATCGCCGATATCGCGGAAATGCGCGAGGGTTTGGAAAACAGGATGAAACGGGCGGCATACGAGGCGGCCTCTATGAATGAATTCGTGGATCTCTGCACGAGCAGAAGATACCCGGCGGGAAGGATACGGCGTTACTGCATCCATTTACTTTTAAACTTGAGGCGGGAGCAAAGCGTAATGTTTCAAGAGCGTGGTCCCGCCTATATCAGAGTACTTGCCGCGAACGACGTCGGCAGACAGGTTCTGAAACTCATGAATAAGACTGCCTCATTGCCCGTGCTGTCAAAACCGGGGGGAAAGATGACGCGTTATGCGTCGGAAATAATGCGCTTCGAACGAGCGGCAACCGAAATATGGGAGACGCTGACGGATTGTCCGCGATCCAACGCCGAGTCGAGAACGCGCGCGATGATGAAATAAAAATTTAATTCGCGATTCCGTATTGATACAGTCACTATTGATGATATAATCGCGATTATGACTTATCCAATTCGATAAGAGATGTACGCTGCCGACTTGGTAGGATCTGGAGGACATCAGATGAATATTTCAAAATATACTCTTACCGTAAGAAACGAAAGCTCGCAGTTTAAGAGATTCGCAATATTCCAGACGTTCAGCGATTCGACGGATTCCGCGGTAAAACCGCTTCCACTTGCGTGGATAGTAGGCGCGGCGGCGCCGGGATACGGAGGACAGAGCAGCAATTCGGAATTAACGTGGAAAACTTTATACAACGTATTGATAGTCAAAAGCTACCACCTGGGCAATGATATATTCCAAACAAACTCAATCGAGATTCCCATCTCGCCGGACGAGGAAAACGGATACTCCGCAACCTACTTAGGCGACTTCCCTTTCGGAGCGCCGGCATTCACAGGTTCCATAGTCGACCGCGAGAAGGGTCATCTTCTCATTCAGTCCGACAACAAAATTCCCACGGCCGAACGCCAGTACGAGGAGAACTGTTTTCTCAAAGTCGGTTTCTCAATGGCCGGGAAACAGGCGTCTGTGGCGGATCTCCTGCCGGATTCTTTTTATAAATTTGCTCTCGATCCGGTCTACAGGATCACGATTGGCGAATTTTATCCCGGTCAAGCTCTTGGCGAAATGTCGGTCAAAAGATCCCACGTGATAAATTTCAAGAACTCCACCAGAAAAACCATAGTCCTTGGGATCAACGACACTTTCAGTGACGAAAATTAATTTTAATTAATTAAAATTCAATTTTAAAAAGTTCGCTTTTACTTATTGCTTTTTTTTTCGCTTGATATAAAATTTCCGTTGAGCTATAAATATCCAACAAATCAACAAAAAAACAAAAAGGAGGATACAAAATGAAATTGAGAAAAATCATAATTACCGCAGTTTCCGCAATGATGATATTTTCTTTAGCGGCGGGCTGTTTTGCAGGAACGGCGTCGGCCAACACGGTAAAAATCGGCGTGTTCCAGCCGGCTTCCGGCGATAATGGAGCGGGCGGCAAGCAGGAAACGCTCGGTATCCAATTTGCTAATCATGAGACGCCGACGGTTGAAATCGGCGGCACAGTTTATCAGGTGGAACTTGAGATCGTCGACAATCAGTCATCCACGGCCGTAGCGCCGTCGGCAGCTCAGGCTCTGGTATCCGCCGGCGTTTCGCTGGTTCTGGGTTCATACGGCTCCGGCGTCAGCATCGCCGCTTCCGACGTTTTCGGCGACGCGGGCCTTGCCGCTATCGGCGTGACATGCACAAATCCAGCGGTTACGTTAGGCAACGATCATTATTTCCGTATTTGCTTCCTCGATCCTTTCCAGGGCACAGTTTTGGCGAACTACGCCAAAGATGAATTCGGCGCCGGCAAAGCCTATGTTCTGGCAAAGCTCGGAGACGACTATTCGGTGGGCTTGGCGAATTACTTTATGGAAGCGTTCGGCGCGGAAAATTGCGTTTATGAAACTTTCCCGGACGGAACTTCCGATTACAGTTCCTATGTTGCGAGCGCAAAAGCTAATAACGCGGACGTTTTCTTCTCGCCTGTTTCCACAGAAGCGGCGGCTCTGATCATCGACCAGGCGAATACGCAAGGGCTTGAAGCTCCGATCCTCGCGGGCGACACTTGGGATTCCAACGTGATACTCAACGCGGCGCGGGGGAAAAATGTCCATGTTTTTGTCACCACATTCTATCAGGAAGGCGGCGCGCCCGTATTTGACAGCGGCATCAAAGCCTGGATCAACAGCGACGCGACTGCAAAGAGCAACAACGGCGGTGACGATAAAATCGCGGCCGTGACCGCTATGGGATATGACGCTTACTATATGGCTTTGGAAGCGTTGAAAAAAGCCGGTTCCATCAACGCTGACGATATTCTGGCAATACTTCCGGACGTTTCCTACACCGGAGTTTCCGGCTATATCGCGTTTGATGAAAACGGCGACGCCATTCGCGATACAGCGTTTGTAAAAAAATGTGACACCGAAACAGGCGAATGGGTGTTTGTCGCGCAGCAGGGCATCTAAACAGTACTATTTTTTACGATAATAAACGCGAGGGCTGTCACTTTTTTGTGACAGCCTTTTTATTTACCCGCTGACTCAGGCGTTATTTTCGGTCATCCTTTCGGGCGGAGTATTGACATAAACTCGCCGAAATGATATAAGATAATCATTATGATTATTGAATATAGCGGTCTTGGATCCGGTCACGATTCCTCCTGTTACTCCTCTTTTCACGACGGAGTTACTTTCAGTATGGGCAGGCCGCCCGCCTCGGAGAATTAAACGGATTTGACGAATTACCACTGAGAAACTGCGAAAAGCGAGACGGGAAGCCTGTAAAAGGCTTCCTTTTTTTGTTTGATATGGCAACGTCCATAAGAGAGGAGAGGTTATTTTTATGAGCAGAAAATTTCGTGTACTGATACCGGAGGCGCTTGGCGACGAGGGATTGCGAATACTCAGCGAAGCGCCGGACGTCGAAGCCGATCTGAAAACCGAATTGAACAGATCTGAATTACTCAAGATACTCGGCGATTACGACGCAATAATCACACGCAGCGGCACCTCAATGGACAAAACCGCGATCGAGGCCGCAAAAAAACTGAAGGTCATAGCTCGCGCGGGGGTCGGCGTCGATAACGTGGACGTACAGGAAGCGAGCAAACGCGGCATCGTCGTAATCAACGCTCCAACGGGCAACACGCTTGCCACCACTGAACAAACGATGGCGCTGATGCTCGCTTTGATGAGGCACGTTCCGCACGCGCATCACTCGATTACGCACGGCGAGTGGAATCGAAAACGTTTCACGGGTCATCAGCTAAACGGCAAAAAAATCCTGATAGTCGGTCTGGGGCGCATCGGGACACAGGTTGGCGTCAGATGCCGCGCATTCGGCATGGACGTCATTGCCTATGACCCATATGTATCAGAGAAGAAGGCCGTCGAGTTCGGCTTCCAAAAAACCACCGACCTTGTGGGGGCGCTATCGCTTGCCGACATAGTCACCGTACATGTTCCGATTACAAACGAGACTTACTGCGTGATTAACGAAAAGATGCTACGCGCTATGAAACAAGGTTCATACCTTATAAATTGCGCTCGCGGCGGCATAGTGGACGAAGCGGCTTGCGCTCAGGCGCTGCGCGACGGACGGCTCGCTGGCGCGGCATTTGACGTATTCACGAAGGAACCGCCCACAGCCGATAACCCGCTGTTCGCCGACGACATTACCGATCGCGTCGTACTTGCCCCGCATCTCGGAGCGACGACGGTGGAAGCCCAGACGGAGGTTGCGCGTATTGCCGTTACAAACGCTTTAGCGGCTTTAAGGGGCGAACAGTACGATCACGCCGTCAACCTTCCGTTCATGGAACAGCATCTCGACGACACGCAAAAGAACTTCGTGCGCCTCGCGCGAAAGATGGGAGTTCTATCGGCGAAATTGCTTGAAGTGGACGGAGGCGCGGTCACGAAGTGTCAGGTTATGTTAAGAGGCGAAAAGCTTTTCGACGAAGACGCGCCGGGCAACAAAAACCGTCCTTACACAATAGCCGTGTTGAAAGGACTACTCGAAGTCGCGCACGGTCCCGATATCAACTACATGATAGCGCCGATACTCGCTGCCGAAACCGGCATAGCCGTCGAGGAGAGTTTTGGTGAATCGAAGACATACCGCAACCTGGTTGAGATAACCGTGACGGGTCAGAACTCGGCGGTCACTCTGACAGGCACAATTACCGAGGACGGCCGCCAACATATTGTTAAGATGAACGACTACTGGATTGACTTCAAACCAAACGGTCAGCTTCTGATCTTCCAGAATCACGACCGCCCCGGCGTCATAGGAAAGATAGGCACGCTGCTTGGTAAATCGGCGGTCAACATTGCCAATTTCTCGCTTGGCCGCAAGGATTCCAGCGGACTCGCGCTCGCCGTCATGGAAGTTGACGGATTGATTTCACCCGAACTCATCTCCTCGATTGAGGACGACAGCGACATGCTGTGGGCAATAACGGTTAAACTCGACGGTGAGACGGCGTAAGTTTAAGAGAGCATCTTCCAACAACACACGTAAAAGAAACATTCGAATCGCTGAATCGATTTTGAAGGCATCGGGCAAATATGCGATGCGCTCAACCGAGGAAAATTGATTCAGCGATTCCCTAATCCAACAAATGAATAAACAATCCACTGCGGAGTTTCGGTTCAAACCACGTGGATTTTGGAGGCATTATCTTATCGTCGTCGACCACGGCGAACAACTCTTCCAGAGACGTGGGATAAAGGGCAAAGGCAACGGCCATTTCACCGGAATCCACGCGTTTTTCCAGTTCCTTCAGACCGCGCGTACCACCCGCAAAATCAATACGTTTGCTGGTTCTGGGATCTTCGATTCCCAGAACAGGCCCCAACAGCATGTTTTGCAGAATGGACGCGTCCAGCGCATCCAGTGGATCGCCTGGAATCAGGCTGTCTTTGATCTGCAAAAGATACCACCTTCCTTCGAGATACATACCGAAGCTGTGGGCAGTGGGCGGCTTGCCGTCCGAGCTTGGACTGACGTAAAAATTTTTCAAAACATGCTTCATCAATTCCGCCTGAGACAAGCCGTTGATATCTTTCACCATTCGGTTGTAATCCATTATATGTAACTGGTCATGAGGGAACAGGACGCCTAAAAAATAATTATATTCCGCGTACGTCCCATCATTCTGAGAGTTCTTCCTGCGATTGACTGCCACCTGAGCGGCGGCGGCGGCTCGATGATGCCCGTCGGCAATATAAAGCCGGGGCACTTGCCTGAAAAGGGACTCTAATTCCGCTACTGTTACCGGATCCGGTAATAACCATACCTGATGTCTGACGCCGTCCTCCGACACAAAATCATATACAGGGGAATTGCGCTGAACCCATGCGTCAATCAATTTGTTTACGCCGCTTTGGGCCCGGTAGGTCATAAAAATCGGACCTGTTTGGGCGTTACAGGTTTTCACGTGGCGAACTCTGTCCTTTTCCTTGTCTTCCCGCGTAAATTCATGTTTTTTAATTGTGCCGTCCAGATATTCATCGACGGCGGCGCAAACCACTATACCGGTCTGTGTCCTGTCGTTCATGGCGAGGGCGTAGATATAAAACATGGACGATTCGTCCTGGAGCAGAATCCCATCGACAATCATCTTACGCAGGTTTTCGGCGGCTTTTTCGTAGACTCGGTCATCGTAATGGTCAACGTCAGTCGCAAGATCAATTTCCGACTTGTCCACGTGAAGGAAGGAATGAGGATTGCCCGCCGCCATCGCCCGGGCCTCATCGCTGTTCAACACGTCATAAGGCAAAGCCGCCACGGATGCGGCGTATTCTTCTTTAGGGCGGACACCTCTGAAAGGCCTTATCGTTGCCATTGTCGTCATCTACCTCTCGTTCTTCTCAAAGTCTTTCATAAAAGACACAAGAGCTTTAACGCCCTCAATAGGCATGGCGTTGTAGATGCTGGCTCGCATTCCACCCACGGAGCGATGTCCTTTCAGGTTGACGAAACCCGCTGATGTCGCTTTCTTTATGAACAGAGCGTCCAATTCGCCGTTGCCTGTGACAAAGGGGACATTCATCAGTGAACGATCCTCCCGTACCACAGTACCCCTGAACATGGCGGAATTATCCAGATAATCGTAAAGCATGCCCGCTTTTTCCTTATTCAAAGCTTCGATGCCGACTATGCCGCCCATTGTTTCCAGCCACTCAAATATCAGCTTGGCGATATAAATGCTGTAAGTTGGCGGCGTATTGTACATGGAACCGTTTTCCGCGTGAATTTTATAATCCATCATTACCGGCGTACCGGTCATGGCATGGCCTATGAGATCTTCCCGGACAATTACCACGCACAAACCGGCGGGGCCCATGTTTTTCTGAGCTCCCGCGTAAATCAGTCCAAAACGGCTCACGTCATAGGGCTCGGAAAGAATGCTGGATGACATATCCGTCACAAGCGGCACACGGCCTGTGTCGGGAAGGAATGTAAATCGGGTGCCATAAATGGTGTTGTTTATCGTAATATGAAAATAATCCGCGTCCTCGCTGAATGTGGCCGGATCCAGCTCGGGGATGCGGTTAAACGTGGTATCTTCCGACGAAGCCACCACATTTGCTTCCCCGTATCGGCCAGCTTCCTCAATTGCTTTTTCAGCCCATTGACCCGTTTTGACAAAATCCGCTTTTCTGTTGCGGAACAAATTGAGCGGAACCATGGAAAACTGGGTACTGGCTCCCCCCTGCAAAAATAAAACCCTGTAATTGTCCGGGATGTTCATCAGCTTTCGGAGGGTCGCCTCCGCGCCTTCGATAATTGCCTCATACGCCTTGGAACGGTGGCTCATCTCCATTACGGACATGCCGGCGTTTCCACAGACAATCATTTCCTTTTGGGCTTTTTCCAGTACCTCCAGAGGCAGCGCAGCCGGCCCCGCTGAAAAATTGTAAACTCTTTCCATATGTTTCTTTCCTCCTCGTGTCATGAATAAAAAAACGTAGAGAATTAAATTTTTTTACATCTTGATTCGCAGCAAAGCATGCGCAGTCTGAGGTTAATTCCGCCGGTTATACTAAAAATCGCGGGAGAATATTTCCTGGTATGTCTGCCGGCGGCTCGAAAGGCGCGGTTTGCCGTCCCTGATTATTACAACGGCAGGGATGGGATTTTTATTATAGTTGTTCGACATGGAATGATGATACGCCCCGGTGCATAGCACAGCTATCACGTCGCCGCGCCGTACCTCCGGCAGCATAATGTCTCGGATTATTATGTCGCCTGATTCGCAGCACTTACCCGCAATTGTCGAATTCTTCAACGGGCCGTCTGTTTTTCCGATGACTGCGGCGCTATATCTGGCTTCGTAAAGCGCGGGGCGCGGATTATCGTTATAGCCGCCGTCAACTCCCACATACGTTGTGACGCCCGGTATATCCTTTACGCTGCAAACGGTATAAAGCGTAACGCCCGCTTCCGCAACTATATAACGCCCCGGTTCTATAACGAGATCGGGACGAGGCAGGCTGTGCGCGCGGCAAAATTTTCCCACTCGGTGAACCATCGGTTCTACGAAAGCCACAAACGGCGCCGGTTTATCATCTTTCGTATAGGAGACTCCGAAACCTCCGCCCATGTTCAGCACCTGCGTCCGGAAACCGGCGTCGCGCGTATCAGCAATAAGCTTGAGCGCTATTTCGAGAGCGGATAGATGTGTTTCAGACGTCATCAACTGTGAGCCGACGTGAAAATGGAAACCAATAGGAGAGATATTACGAAGCTTGCGGCATTGGGCAAGAGCCTCCATTATCATTGCGGGAGAAAGACCGAATTTCGTCCGCCCGCCTGAGGTCAAAATGTGACTGTGAGTGTTCCCCTCTACACCCGGATTTACTCTTAACAATATATCAGCGCGACAACCCATGGCATCCGCGATTTCGTTTATCGCAATCATTTCATCTACGCTGTCGCAGACTAATTTACCGACTCCATATTCCAGCGCGGCGGATATTTCAGACGGGGATTTACTGTTGCCGTGAAGAGCTATTTTTTCTGACGGGAAGTCCATGTCGCGCGCTAGAAAAAGCTCGCCGCCCGATACTGCGTCAAGACCGATATCTTCGTTCTTAAGAATTCTAAGCATGTCGCGGGATAAAAATGCCTTGGCTGCGAAATGTGTTCTGCATCTCTCGAATTTTTCGTCAAAATTGGCCTTTACCTCTCTAATTCGGCGCGTTATTTCGTCTTCAGACAACACGTAAAGCGGCGTGCCGAACTCGAGCGCGAGTTCCGTAAGGTCAACGCCGCCAAATAATCGGTTAATCGATTCTACAGGCGTAATGACAAAAGACGTCATGGCATCGGGTCTGAACGCCACGCTGAATTGCCGAGGGAGAATCCGAACACAAATTCATCGTTACTGTTGTAAACCACCATGAGCCTTCCGCTCATCACCTGGCCCGGGATTGACAAGCCTACCCCCGCCTCCCACATGTCACGTTCTATCCTCCAGTCCTCCATAGCGGCGCCGTAGGCGGCAAAGATCTCGCCTCGCGCAGCCCCCCACCACGAGTTCAAAAAATCCCGTCCCATACCTACCCGAGCCCAAAACGTCTGGTCTCCGGCAAACGGATGTCTCGAAAGACTTATTAATTCCTCCGCGTCGCCGATTACAGCTCGATAAGCCGTATTGTCCAGTTTTCCGGTCTCCAGCCCGAAGTTCAGCAAAAAGAGCATATTGGCCTTGTACGGCATATATGCGGTGAGCGTCGAACGAGAGACAAAAGCATTCTCGTTTAGCCAGAGCTTCGCATTTATCGAGTGACCTCTAGAAGGCAACAGCAGATTGTCCAGCGTATCCCGGTTGAAGTATAGATACGGCCCCCACCGAAACTTATCGTAATCATGCCCTCTGACGTAATCTCCGGCAAGCCCCAGACCGATGCGAGTATCGCCCATCCTTTCATGGTAATATATGATTCGTGTCGAATATCTTCGCAGCGAATACGGATCGAAACCGTAAAGTTCATAATCATTCTTGCTTGCGGACAGGGAAAATCCCCAATGTCTTCCGTTCATCAAAGGCGTGAAATATCTAACGTCCGCTCCCCATTCTTCATTTCCATATCTTATATTAAGTACGGCTGAGTCGCCGTCGCTCGCAAAATCTCTGGCGTTAAAGTCAAGAGATATCCATCTGTTCGGATTAAAATTTGCCGTGTAGCCCCCTGCCGTTATTTCGAATGCGGGACGCCTCTCCACCGAGAATACAATATCCACCGTCTCAGCGCCGTCATTTTGAAAGAAGGTTTCGACGTGCACTGACGCGACTTCATCGAGATTGCTGATGCGATCCCGTTCGTCGTTCACTAAATTCACATCGTACGGTTTACCAATCCATTCGCTGAATCTCTTTTCCAGGTCAGCGGTGATACCCTTGTGCAAACCCAATATCCTCACGTTACGGACATTACGCGTGGAAGCTCTAAGGGTTTGCATGATCGGCGGCTCTTTGGAATTTACCGACAGCTCGATAAGACGATCAACAGAATCGTTCGCCGCGATGTAACCGCTCTCGAATATCTTTTCATATCCTGACGGATCCAGCATTCCGAACTCAGTCAACTCCGGGTAAATCACGAGATCAGCCGCGGCTTCGTTTTCCTTAATCCGATCCACGGTCATTATGTCTATTGTCTGCATCATTACGTCGACAACGTTAGTTAAGCTTTCCCTCGGTTTGTTAATAGACTCTCCCGCAAGGTTTACAGCAACGACAGGATAACCGGGAAACATCTCTTTAGCTATCAGCACCGGAAGATTGGCGACCAGACCGCCGTCGACCAATAGCCGTCCGCCTATCGGCCATGGTTCCAGCAAGCCTGGTATCGATGCGGACGCGCGTATCGTCGAAGCCAGATTGCCCTCGCGAAATACGACCTCCTCACCTGTCTCCAGGTCAGCCGCAACGCATGCGAAAGGTATCGGTAATTCGTCAAAATCTGTGGTTTGCAAATGTCCCGTATACTCTGTAAGAAAACTGGTGAGTGATATTGCTGGAAGTATCCCGCGCGGACCGCTTACCCTAAACTGACTGTCTAAAGTGACCCGCAAAAGCCTGGCGCTTTCTCCCGCCGGGCGATGATCTCCTGCGTCAACCTTGAGCCTTGTTCCGGAATCAGCTAAAAGACCTAAAATGTTTGTTCCCTGAATAATCTCACGCAACTCATCCGCCGAGTAGCCGCAAGCGTACAGGCCGCCGATGACCGAACCGATGCTGGTTCCTACTATACCTGCGATCGGAATGCCCTCGCGTTCCAAAACGTTCAGAACTCCTACGTGCGCGAAACCTTTTGTGCCACCTCCAGAGAGAACAAGCACAACACCTCCGCGCACATCCTGATCCTCGGCTGTCCGGGCAATTGCCGCACAGGGCGCGGTTAAAACGGCAATCAATAAAAAAACGCGCAAAAATTTTCGAAAAACAATAAATGCATTCATACTAATAATTATCCCACAAAAGAAAAAATTTGTTAACTCACCAAATAGAAATGTAATCAAAAAAATCGCCGAACGAAAAATCCGATCCGGCGATGACTTGATTAAATTTTTATTTTATATAAGGCCGCTATCGGTCAGCGACAGTATCTACCTCACCGGTTGTCCCGTCTCCGGCGGGAGTTGCGCGCTCCGACGCGGCGGTCAGGTCAATATCCCCCATCCACATGTAACGCATCCGGGAAGCGCTCGCGGCGAGAGCCGGGGTATCAAGCTCGTCCCACGTGAAACCCTCTCTTTCAGTGATCACGGCAATACCATCCTGCGTTCTGTGAAGCATTGCGTCGTATGCCTCGTTAGGCTGACTGCGCGAAATACGCGCCCATTCCTTGCCCGTCCAGAAGTATATCTCGTAGGGGCGTGATCCTCTCCACGCCACCGGTACGCGAAGGTTCTTCAATATCCCCATTCTGTCCACTCTGAAACGCCACCGCCCGATTTCGTTGAAACTGGAGTCCGTTGACATCCATCCTGACGTCATCCCTGGCTGTAATGGAGGAACCGGCTCGTATCTAAGATACGCCTCCCCTTCAGCGTATCCTTCGGCTTGAGGATTTCCGGAAGTGTTATACGAGAGATAGGGAAAAGCTCTCGTTACCGGTTCGAGAGGCAGTCCCGAAGGCAGCGCAGGTTCAACCGGCAGAACCGACATCGACGGCCTCGGTTCTTTCCTTTGCGCCTGGGTTAAGGGCGGCCTGGGCTGAAGACCGCTCGGCGTTTTGGTAAGAGGTTCGTAATTTGGGTCTATCTCAAGGGCAATATTTGTCGCAGTCTGAGCTCTGTCGTAATCGCCCATGGCGTGATGCGCGCGCGCGATCCAGTACCATGCGTCAGCCGAGTGTGGATTGTTATCGGCATAATTCCGCAATGTATTTATCGCCATCTGGTAACGACCCTCCAAAACATTGTCGATACCTGTCTGCATCAGACGGTTTGCGGCATCCTCCCTCGCCTGCCTTTCGGCTTCCTCAGCGGCCAGTCTATCTTCTTCAGCTTTGCGGGCGGCTTCTTTTCTTCTTTCCTCAGCCGCGGCGCGTTCACGTGTACTGCGTGCGGCGGCCTCTCTTGCGGCTCGATCAGCGGCGGCTTTTTCTCGTTCCGCGCGGGCAGCGTCACTTTCAACCTGTTCCGGCGGAGTATCCGGTATACTTTCATCCGGAGGGGAATATCTGTCGGCAAAAGTTATGCGCGGCGCTCCTCCCATTACAAAAATAATGATTACGACTGCTGTTACTGCAAATATTTTTTTCATATCAGTCACCGCCCTAAAATGTCGCTGAACCTGTGCGGCGGCCGAAGAGTGGAGCTGACACCGCATCTCCCAGTTGAATGGGAGCTTCAGACGATTCTTTTACAATCTGCACAACGGCGTCGCGGCCTTTAACAAATGTAACCCTCACTCTGCCCACTACTTGAGGGAAGTGTATCTCCGGAGTCTCCGGCGCAATTGTGCGTACCGACGACGCGCGCGTCACGGAGAGCAGGTCTCCCACCCTCACGCTGTCCTCCCGGCCGAGATTGATATGGTAAAGCCTATCCTGCGCGCTTCTCGGTACAGTCAGTGAACCATCGACACGCTCGGCCTGGGCGACGATACGCCCGACTATCCTGTATCCGTTATACCCGCTTACGACTTCATTAATCGCTTCGTCGATCGCGCTTCGTATTATCGGCCAGCAAGGCCCCTTCTCGAACTCGTCCCAATATTCGTGATCTCCGGTGGTAACTGTGCTGAAGAATGGATAATATCTGGAACCTCTTTCGTGTATCGTTGTGTCGTAAATAAGCCTGTAGCTTGAATCATAGACGTAAAGACGCAGATCAATATTACAGCGAACCTGAGAACCAATCAGGTCTTTCTTACTGTAGTTCATGTATTCGAGAGCTACCTGCAAAATCAAATCATTCCGTGAAGAACCGCTCATTGCCCAGAAATCCGGATTTGATCCCTGAAGACCGGCCACAGATGCGCGAGGCACCGAACGAAGCCGCCGTACTATGTATTCCTCCATCTTCAATGGAAGCACGTCGCCTGGATAATACTTGCTCCCCCATATGCGGTGCCCGGTATTATTTTCCACAGGCGTCACCAAACCTATGGTAACGCGTTCGCCAAATTCCATAACGACAGCCTCTGCAATCACGGCGGACGCCAGGCATATCGCTACGGTTAGAACGATAATTTTGGCGCTGGAAAGAAAAGCCGCCGATATTTTTTTGCCAACGCTCGTAATTTCCATGGATGACACACTCCAAAAATAGATATATTCATATACTTATTTTCGGATGTTTGGTTTTAAAAAATTAGGTATTACCAAATAATGTTCGTCTTGTCCCGGCATGCTGAAGACCGGCGATTTTCGCCAGTTCATCAATGTCGACGCACCGCCCGATATGTGAGGCAAGTTTGTCTAGAATATCGTCAATTTTTTCCTCTACAACGCACTGACTATCAGCGCTTAGCGAATCCTCCGCAGGCAATTTCGAGGCTTCCTGGAACCATTTGATCACGCCGAAACACGACAAACCTGTGTGTTCTCGTATCACATCCATCGCAGGGGCAAGCACGTCGAGGTCTCCGCGAAATTTGTTCATCATGTAACCGCGAAGAAGGGATTTTTCATTATCGGGAAGCAGATACCAGGAGCCGGCTATCGCCGCCAGCGCTCCTCCCCTGTCGATATCCGCCGCAAGCACCACGGGCACGTTTGCTTCCACAGCGAAACCCATGTTCGAAATGTCACCGTCGCGCAGGTTTATCTCGGAGATGCTGCCGGCGCCTTCCACCAATACAAGATCAGCCTGCGTGCATAACCTGTCGAAACTCTCCATAACATACGGCATCAGCGTACGTTTGTATATAAGATACTCAGTCGCTCCAACAATCTCCCTCGCTCGCCCCTGCAACACAACCAGACTGCCTCGTTCTGAAACGGGTTTCAGCAGAACAGGGTTCATGTCGCTCGTCGGTTCCGCGATGCAGGCTCTCGCCTGCATCGCCTGAGCGATTCCTATCTCGCCGCCGTCCGCCGAAATAGCGACGTTGTTCGACATGTTCTGCGGTTTGAACGGAAGCACTCGCAGTCCGCGCCGCGTGAAGAGCCTGCACAGCCCTGCGACTATAAGTGTCTTACCTGCGTTGGAAGCCGTCCCCTGTACCATCAATGCGCAAGCAGTCAAAAACCTCACCTCGCAAATTTTCAGATTTTCTTTATCTTGACTCGAAAAACAGAGAAATTATAACGTATCTTCACCATCATTTTGTCTACTCGTCTATTAAATTATGTTATTAATCTTGATTAGTTTCCGTCTTGGCGACATAATATTGCGGTAGCGTTACAAATGGAATAATGGGGGCATGCATATAATGGGCGATTTATCGTACAGGCCGCAATTGAGCGATATCCAGAGAGCCAAACAGAGGATCGGCGGTATCGTGGTTCCAACGCCTCTCGCGAAAAATTTTCCGCTCTCCGAAAGATTCAAAGCCGAAATCTGGCTCAAACGCGAGGATCTGCAACACGTGCGTTCTTACAAAATACGCGGAGCGTACAACAAGATAGCGAGCCTGACGAAAGAGGAACTTGAGCGCGGCGTCGTTTGCGCGAGCGCCGGAAACCACGCTCAGGGCGTGGCGCTTGCGGCATACAGTCTCAAGGCGCGCGCCGTCGTATTTATGCCTAAACCGACCCCTCAGCAGAAAATCAACCAGGTGAGAATGTTCGGTAAAGAATCGGTCGAGATTATCCTCGCGGGCGACACCTATGACGACGCGTGCGGGGAAGCTATCGAGTACTGCCGGGAGAAGGGCGCGTGTTTCATACATCCCTTCGACGATCCGCAGGTGATCGAAGGACAGGGAACGCTCGCTCTTGACATATTGAACGACGCGACACAGCCGATAGAATACCTGCTTTTGCCAATTGGCGGGGGGGGGCTAGCCTCAGGAGTATCGAGCGTTTTCAAGGCTATAAGCCCCGAGACGAAAATAATCGGCGTGGAAGCCTCAGGAGCGCCCAGCATGAAAAATTCGCTTGAAGCAGGCAGCCGCGTCACGCTGGATGAGATGGACACTTTCGCCGATGGGATTGCCGTCCGCACTCCGGGTGAAATCACCTTCGAGATATGCCGTGAGGTTCTCGATCGCATAGTGACGGTTCCTGAAGGAAAAATCTGTACGACAATTCTGCAGCTATACAATGAGAGCGCAATAGTTGTTGAACCAGCGGGCGCGGCTTCAGTCGCCGCTCTTTCCATAATCGGCGAAGAGATAAGCGGGCGCTCCGTCGTATGCGTCGTCTCCGGCAGCAACAACGACATAACACGCATGGAGGAGATTAAGGAACGCTCAATGCTCTACGAAGGACTGAAACATTACTTCATCGTCCGATTCCCCCAGAGGGCGGGCGCGCTCCGCGAGTTTCTGGAACACGTGTTAGGCCCCGACGACGACATAACCCTCTTTCAATACGCCAAGAAGAACGCCATGGAAAAAGGACCGGCGATAGTGGGTATTGAGGTGCCGTCCCCGGAAAATTTCGACCCGCTTATCCGCCGCATGGACGAGCAGAAAATAATCTACGAATATCTCAACGACAAACCCGACCTGCTAAGGTTGATCTAAGATTCATTCGCCATGAGCGAAATAATTTATCCGTACGGACGTCAAAATATAAACGATGACGATGTGGAGGCGGTTGTCGCCGCGCTGAAAAGCGAATGGCTGACAACGGGGCCGGCGGTTTGCGGGTTCGAAAATGCGGTCGCCGATTACACGGGAGCGCGTCATGCGGTGGCATACTCAAACGGCACCGCCGCTTTGCACGGAGCGATGAGCGCCGCGGGCGTTACTCCAGGCGATCTGGTTCTTGTACCCTCGCTGACATTCGCCGCGACCGGCAATTCCGCAATATACTGCGGAGGCCGCCCGATATTCGCGGATATATCGCCGGAAACTCTTTGTATTTCGCCCGAATCAGCCGAAAAGGCAATAGCGTCGGCAAATGGCAAAGTACGCGTTATAGCTCCGGTCAGTTTTGCCGGTTATCCGGTCGACATCGAGGCCTTCAGGCAACTTTCTGAAAAATACGGCGTTGTACTGATAGAAGATGGAGCGCACGCGCTCGGCGCATCGCGGAAAAATAGCATGGTAGGCTCGGAAGCTGATATGACTGCTTTCAGCTTCCATCCGGTTAAGCACATTACGACAGCGGAGGGTGGTATGGTCGTCACGGATTCGGACGAATACGCGACGCGGCTGCGAATGTTCCGCAACCACGGTATTGCCCGGGCCCCTATGAAAATTGACAGAGAATACGCCGGTCCGTGGGACTGTGATATGATAAACTTGGGATATAACTATCGTCTGCCTGACGTCTGCTGCGCGTTGGGCGTCAGCCAGATGAAACGTCTTGATTCATTCGTAGCCCGCCGCCGCGAGATTGCGTCGCTCTACAGAAAACTGTTCGAGGACGAACCGGGGGTGATCCTGCCGCCGGAATGTCCCGGACACTCTTACCATCTGTTCGTTATTCAAGTGGAATCCGATATCCGGCGCGTTGTATTTGAATTTCTGCGTAAATCCGGCATAGGCGTACAATTGCATTACGTTCCCCTTCATCTTCACTCGTATTACAGACGGAACTTCGGCACAAAGGAAGGCGACTGCCCCGTAACTGAGGCTTACGCCGCGCGGGCAATGTCGCTTCCTATATACGCCGGCCTCTCAGACGACGGCGTATTTTTCACTGCGGACAAGTTGAAAGAAGCGATAGCGGAATACTCCTGATCCCCTGACCGTACGCTTTAATGCGGATAACGGCTTTTATAAAAAATCCCCCGTCTTCGGCGGGGGTCTGAGTATTCATTCTTTCGGCGTATTTTTTGCGGCGGATTTGTGTTCCACGTTGATAAAGCGCAGCATCTCGCCCAAGACACGTTCAACGTCGGAATATGGAACCTGGCAAGTGCCGACAGTTTTGTGCCCGCCGCCGCCATACTTCAACATCAAGGAGCCGACATCGACGGTTGACGTCCTGTTGAGGATGCTGTAGCCGACGGAAAACACGCAGAATTCCTTATCCTTGCCATCGAATATCCTGATACTTATGTTTTGGTACGGATAGAGCGCGTAAATAACATGCCTGTTACCGACGTAAGTCTCCGGCACGTCGCGAAGGTCGGTCAGGATGACGTCTCCCTCCGCGGTAGAGTACTCAAACACCATCTGAAGGAAGTGAGGTTTGTGTTCCTCGTAACGACGGACTCGTTCCTGCATATCTTCAAGGGCGAGTATCTCATCGACCGTTTTGATCCTAAGCTCGTCAATCAACATCATCATAAGCTGATAATTCGAAATTCGGTAGTCGCGATAACGCCCGAGACCGGTACGGGGATCCATCATAAAGGAGAGCATAACCCATCTGTCCGGATTCAGTATTTCGTCTCTCGTAAATTGCGCCGAGTCTGCCTTGTCGGCCGCTTCGAGCATCTCTTTGAATTTTCCGAGCTTTTCGTCGCCGCCGTAATATTCGTATATTACTCTCGCGCAACTGGGCGCCGGCCAACATGCTCCCTTAAAGTTGACAGCGTCAGCCACACCGCGCTCCTGTTCGCTGGTATGATGGTCGAACCAGATGCCGCATCCGGGAACATATGGAATATTCACAAGTATATCCTGATCGCTCACTTCGATAAGATTATCCTGAATGTCCTTCGGGTGAACAAATTTAAGTTCGTCGTACATTTTCAATTCTTTTAAAAGAACGGCACACATCAATCCATCATAATCTGAACGGGTTAGGAGCCTCATTGGTTTACCTCCTGTTTCTTGTTCATTTTATATTTGTCAAAAAAAGCATAATTCCAACAGTTCTATTATATCGCATCAAATAAATAAAAACATCTTCACGTTTTTTACACATCTAAATAATAACATTAAAAGCGGAAGTTTGAAAGAAAAAAATATATTTTTTGACATAACAGGCGATCCTGAGTTTGTTATTTAGATCATTGCTGCGGCGGCCTGAAACGACGCTGAAATTTCGCCGCGTCGTCTGATCTGTAGAGCAAAGCTGAGGCTTTGTTCCACGGGCCGTGCGTCCTGGGATCGATAGTGAGCGTCGCGTGAGCCAACGCCAGGTTTCTTGTCGACATAAAGGCGTGACGCATAGCCTCTCCTTGAAAACCAGCCGCGCGAGAGAGGGCGTCCCTCACCCAATAAATCGCGTCGTAGGCGAAAAGCGTCCCGGCAAAATCGTTCGCGTAGATACTTTCGTTGTATTTATCACGATAAGCGGATTGGAACGACTGAAGCTGCGGATCGTCGGGATGGGCCGGTACTATCCACCATGTGTCTTCAAGCGACGCTCCCCCGGCGGCGTCAAGCGCCTCGTCGAACGCCATGCCTACAACGACGCCGTCATAGCCGAACCTTCTGAGAGAATTCATTGCGATACCTATATTAGTTGAACCGTTAAGCAGCACAACCGAATCGGCTTCCGAGGCAAGAATGCTCTCAACCGAAGCTCTATCAACACCTCCCGTTCTGGTGCATACCGATTCGCTCGCCACGACGCCGCCGAATATTCCCAGCGCGCCGATAAATCCTTCGCTCATCTCGTAAGAGTCATTGTCGTAAGCCTCGCGGATGAGCGCGGGTCTTGTTCTCTTCAGCCCTTGCGTCAGAAAATACGCGGCAATGTATCCTTTGTACAGGTTGTCGTAATTCATCCTGTAAGGATAGAGCTTCGGTCTGTCAAGGGTCGTCATTGTAACTTCCATGCCCGACGACTCCGTAACGATAAGCGGCATCTCCCGCAAATCAGCGACTGCCGATATTGCGGAGTTCACTTCATCGCTGCACACCGAGACCGCGACTATATTGCTCCTGTCGCGCATAAGTTCTCCGACCGCGTTAGCTGATTCTTCCGGCGAACCTGGAATATCGTGCGCCCTAATCCTGATTGCTTGCCCTCTCACGCCGCCGACTGCGTTGATCTGATCCGCCGCAAGCTGCGCCGCTTTGAGCCTTACATGACCATAAGCCGCGTCCGGCCCCGACAGGTGAGCTAGAAACAATATCCCGTGATCCTCGGACACCATGTATCGAGATCCGGTGATTCTGACGAAAAGGCCGAGGAACAACGCAATGATACCCAGCAGGAGCAGACCGTTGCGCAACGCCTTCTTCCTCACGCGCATTGTCCTGGGCCGTGATGCTATCCTATAATCCACGTCATGCAAAAATCCTCTGTGAGCCTCTATACGCGAGTCCGCCTCTTCCGGTTCGACCTCCGCGGACATCAGCTCGTATATCGCTCCTGTAACCCACTGCGCTGACGTCTTCGAGAATCCGAGATTCTCACGCAGCCTCGCCTCTATCTTCTCGCTGCCGGACGCAAATGCGTCCGGGTTTGACAGCGTTCCATCCTTAAGAAGCTCGCGCAACGCGAAAGAGATCATGAATATCTCCATACGCGAGTCGACGCACCTGTCTTCCAGAAGCTGGGCCAAACGGTCGGGATCCTCCAGAAGCGAATAACCATATATCTTTATGAGTTCCAGCGCTACGCCGACCAGCCTGTCATCCATCGATCTCTTTTCTCGTCCTTTCCGGCATTTATGTTTTGTGCAGCGATTATACAACTATCCGCTTCGGATGTCGCGCCTCGTTTTTGATACGAAATGTAGAATCGAATGAAAATTTGCGATATACTACTAAAGTAATTTTACAAAAAACAAATTTCAGCCACAAAATCGCCGGGAGGTAAATAAAATGAAAAACACTTCTTCATATAAAATGAGAATTGATATTGAAAATTTACTCGATAATCCCGAAGCGTATCTTGTTCATGATATTATGTCGAACACCGGAACGTCAGTGCTGATTCCAAGCAGAGTTCCGATAGGAAATATTGCCGAAGGACTGGAAAAACCCGGTAAACTGATCGAAACTCTTGACAGGATGGGCATAAGAAAAATCGATATAGCCATACCTCAGGAAATTGACAGCGAAGAGATGATGGCGCGCCTTCATGAAATAGACCCCACGGCAGTAATCGTGGACAACGAGGTAACCAGGCAGGCGCAAAACATAATTGACAGCGTGTTCGAGCAGGCTACCATAGACAGCAAATTCAGCATACCTCCCGAGAGCATGCGCGAAATCGGGAACAACATATCCCAGGAGGTGATTAGAACCTCGCAGATAGCGTTATCAATGGTTTCAAGCTCGCCCGACACCTATACAAGAGATCATGCGCTGAATGTCTCAATGCTTGCCGGGTATATCACTAAAAAACTGACTGAATCAGGCAAAGTTCAAAAAGATATGATCGAGAAATCAGTGATTGCGGGTTTGTTTTTCGATATTGGCATGACGAACGTACCCAGGGAAATATTAGACAAAAAAGAAAAGTTCTCGCCTGAAGAAACTGCAATAATGAGGAACCACGTTAAAGACAGCGTTTCAATCTGCAAACTCTCCGGTATTGAGGATAAGGATATTCTGGATGGAATAGCGACGCACCACGAAAGGTACGATGGTTCAGGTTACGATCGCGGGCTTGTGGGCAGGCAGATACCGATCCTTGGCCGCGTACTGGCGGTAGCTGACACATTCGACGCCATGACGTCGACAAGAGTGTATAGAGACGCCGTTTCCAGCAGAATTTCATTCCATTTCATAATGAGCGCTAACGAAACGCACTTCGACCCTGATATATGCCAGATATTCATCTCCGGCATGGGAATTTACCCGCCTGGTACGATCGTCGAACTCTCAGACGGCAGAATAGCTACTGTGGCTGCCATTACTATGGGCAATCTGCTGCAGCCGAAGGTTACTCTGAAAGAGGACGGCGAACAGCGCGTTATCGACCTGAGCGCCGAGCGTCTGTTTATTAAGCGCTCTATGGATAGCGCCAAGGAAGTACAAAGCCTGCTGCCGGGTTATTGACCTCAACCAGACAAATTTATCGCGCGCCCTGCGTCGAGACAAGCCGCGCCATACAGAGGCGCTTTGTTTCCCAGTTTCGACCTTCGCAGGTTCAATAATTTTTTCAGAGGGTTCGACAAATAAGGTATTGTCCTCTCTCTCAGATCTTCTACTATACCTTCCGCCTTGCTCATTCCCCCGCCTATCACCACAACCTCCGGATCCAGCAAAAGGCAGGTTGACGCAATGGTTCGCGCCATGGCGTCCAACGTAATATCAATGACTTCATCGGCGCTTGGTGTTCCGCGCATCACCCACAAGTCCTCGAAATCTCCCGGCAATCCCTTCTCTAATGCGCGCGCCGTCGTACCGTCGGCCGCCGCCAAAGTTTCCGAATGACCTTTGCCTCCGCAGCCGCACGGAGCGTTATGCCCAACCACCAGATGGCCCCCCTCGCCGGCCATCCCGTGACCTCCCGTGATCAATTTTCCGCCGGCGATTACCCCGCACCCAATCCCGGTACCAAGCGTGAAAGTAACGTAATCCGATACGCCCACGGCCTCGCCGGCAAACCCCTCGCCCAGCGCGTAACAGTTGGCGTCGTTCTCGATATTGATACTGCCCGCCGTAAGTTTATGGCGCGTGAGAGCCTCACGAAGCGCGGCGGGAATGTCCACTCCATCCCAACATTCGGAAAAGTTTGGAAGCCTGTACGAGCGCCGCCTCTCCGCGTCAAGCATCCCCGGAACGCCGACTCCAATCGACGAAATATGTGCTCCGCCCGCAAGGCAAAGAACAGCGTCGGCTATCGCGTCCATTATTTCAAATACCCCGCGCTTTGAAGGCGTGACGGCTGTGTCCATCTTTTCAATTTTCGGCAGCTCGCCTGCTTTCGGCTCGGAAATAAGAGCCGTTACAAGCGTATGTCCTCCAATATCTACTCCGATTCTCATTAATTTACCTCCTGTCGCAAAAATCCAATTTTTTATTTTTAATGAAATTATATGTTGAATCTTATTTCGATTACGTCTCCGTCTTTTACTTTATAATCCTTACCCTCCAGTTTGAGAACGCCTGCGTCGCGGCAGTCGGCGTAAGAAAAACCGTGTTTTTCGTAGTCGTTAAAACCCGCGACCTGCGCCCTGATGAAACCTCTGGCGAAGTCGCTGTGAATCGTTCCCGCCGCCTTAAGGGCGTCGTCTCCGTTCCGAATGGTCCAGGCTCTCACTTCATCGGAACCTACTGTAAAAAAGCTGATAAGCCCCAGTGTCGAATACGCCGATGAGATAAGGCGCTCCCTCCCCGAACGCTCAATTTCGAGGCCTTGCGTGAACTCCGCCGCCTCCTCGTCATCCAATTCCATCAGGTCCATTTCAAGGCGTCCGTAAATTTCTATCAAAATCTCCCCCGACGACTCGATCTTACTTTTCAGCGCGGCCACGCCGGGAACTTCGCAGAGATTTCTCTGCCCCTCATCGAGGTTCAACACTATTATCCGCCGTTTCATAGTGAGAAAGGAAAAACCGCGAATCAGGCGGTATTCGCTTTCGGACATTTCCATCACGCTAATCGATCGATAGCCTGATAAGCAATCTCTGCATCTTCCCAGAAGGGAAATTTCCGCTTCCTCGTCGGCGGACAATTTTTTTTTCGAGGACAATCTTTCAAGCCTGTGTTCCACGATGGCGATATCTCTGAATATCAGCTCCATTTCCAGTATCTCCCAGTCACGGACAGGATCAACTCCGCCTTCCGGGTGAGCGACTGAGCGATTTTCAAAGCATCTTATCACGTGTATCAGCGCGTCGGAATCAGCGGCAGCCGACAGGAACGAGTTACCAAGCCCCTCCCCGCGGGAGGCGCCTCGCGACAAGCCGGCCAGATCGACGAATTCGATCTGCGCCGGAGTTTCTTTTTTCGGCCGTTTTGCGGCGACCAGTTTTTCGAATCTGGCGTCCGGAACGCTCACGACCGCCCTGTTCGGATCCGTTTTGCCTCCGGCGTATGGCTTGACTTCGGCTCCGGCCTTTGTGATAACATTAAAAATTGTACTCTTGCCGCTCAACGAGAGACCGACTATCCCAATATGAAGCATTCGGCCGCACCTCTGTTTTTATATGATTTATCGGACATTTTTTTGAAAAATTTATTGTGTGACAGGGCTCTTAATTACTTGCATAAGAGCCAAATTCTTATCGAGTACAAGACAGTCGCCGTAAAGCCCCTCTTCAATAGCTCCTACCATATCTCCGATTCCAACTGAAAGCGCCGGTGTTTTCGTGCACGCTGTAACCGCATCCCCTAGCGGAACTCCAAACGAAACCGCTCGTTGTAACGCGATTAGCAGATTGATTGATGAGCCCGCGATTGTTCCGTCTGCAAGAGTTGCCTTTCCGCCCGAAACTGTTACGTTCTGCCCGGCTAAAGAATACTGTCCGTCCTTCAAGCCCGCGCAGGAGAGTGAATCGCTGATCATGCAGATTTTTTCGGGGCCGAAGATTTTGAACGCCGTTCGAATAGCGGCGGGATGCACGTGAATTCCGTCGCAAATCAACTCAACGTAAGCTCCTGAGTCAGCCGCCGCGCCAATGAGACCCGGCTCACGGTGTAAAAAACTGTTCATGCCGTTAAACAGATGCGTTACGCTGCGGGCGCCGGCTTTGAAGCCACCCATCGCCTCATCGTACGTTGCCGCCGTATGAGCCAGCGAAACCGTACAGACAGCGCTCGCGGCTCGGATAAATTCCAATGCATCATTCAGTTCGGGAGCTACGCATACAAGGCGTATCATTCCGCCGGAAGCGGCGTTAAGACGCATAAACAGTTCATAGTCCGGGAGCTTCAGATGCTCCAGGGGCTGCGCGCCTCTTTTTTTTTCGCAGAAAAACGGACCTTCCATGTTTATACCCATTACCCTCGCGCCGCAGGCATTTTCGTAGCCGCGCAACGCTTCGAACACCTTTTCGATCCCGGATATATCCGTGGTCATGCTCGTGGCAAGTACGCTCGTTACGCCGCTTTTCAGGTAGTATTCCATGATCGTGTCAAACTGTTCGCGGTTCGGCTCGCAAAAGTCAAACCCCATCGCGCCGTGCGTGTGAATGTCCACAAGCCCGGGAATTACGTAGCAACCAGTAGCATCAATTATTTCGCCGCCTGCCGCCGCCGCGAATCTTCCGTTTTCAATAAACACGTCGCGCTCCCTGAACATGCCTTCTATAAAAACCTTACCTCCAAGTATACGCATTAATAAAACCTCCTTCTTCGGCAGCTCCTTATCAATCCGGTAAACTTGCCGCGGCGACGCTTTGGCCGACCCTGCGCGTCATCTCGTCAGGAAGTTCCACGCCGGCTTTGACGTGGGGATACTCTTCCGCCAAGACTCGGCGGGCGGTTTCAAAAATGAGGTTCCCGCCATTCCCGCTCATTACCCGCCCCATCATAAGGGCGCGTTTGAAGGAATAGAAACGTTGGTAAAGGGCGAGGCTATGCCCGAGGTATACTCCGATGGATGAGAAGATCGCTTTGGCGCCGGAATCGCCCGCGTCCATGAGGTCTTGAACGCGCTTTAATTTTTCAGCGGGGGCGTCGTTTTCATCCAGCTCGATACCAGCTGCCGGGGCGAGCTTGATAACCGCGTCCTGAGAAAAGTACATTGAGCCGACGCCGACGTCGCCCGACCAGGGATCGGCCGCCGCTCCCGGATTTAAGTCCACGGGCGAGAAAGCAAGCTCGTTAAGCCAACCGCGAATGTTGCCGTTCAAATCCACAAACCCTCCGGCTTCGCTGGTTCCCATTGCGATACCGAGAATTCCGGTATCTTTCAGCCCCATCATTCCGGCCAGAGCGGCGACGTCTCCGTCGTTGCAAACGGAAATCTTAGCGCCGAATTCGCGTGCCGCGCGCAGATAAATGTCCTTTACCTCACGGTCGAAAATATCCCTCGGAACCTTAATAAACAAAGAAGCTAACATGCAGCGGTTCGCTACGTACACGCCCGCGGAGGAGACGCCGATGGCATCCACGCGCGGCATGTGCCTGGCAGCCTCGCGGAAGGCCGACATGATTCCGTCGTAGTGGTAACTCGGGTCCGACTGCGTCTTGGGATGCCAGACAACTTCTTCGGAGTAGACCGCCTCGCCGTCGATGACGGCTGAGACTTTGCGATCCGAGCCGCCTGCGTCGAAGCCGATGCGGCAACCCGCGAGGTTCCCTCCGAGTTTTTGGCCCTCGTCGTTTTCGGGCGGAACTTCGCTCAAGGGCGCGGATAACACCGTGAATTCGCGCTCATAGATTTTCTTCACCATATCGCTGTCGAACGCTCTCGCTCCCGCGATGGAATACGTTTCCTTGAGTCGCTCCGCCAGATCGTCAGCGCCGTAAATCGTAAGCGTGTGTCCGCCCTTCATATATAACAAAAATTTCACGATCCGTTCGAGGTAGAAATAATCCGCTTCCGCCATCGCTTGCATTCCGTGCCGCTTGAAACGATAAACGCTTATTCTTCCGTTTTCGCGCTCCAGAGAAAGAGCGGCGTCCGATCCGGCCTTCGAACTTGCTTCGAATGCCGTCAGGAAGGCCTCCATGGGCGCGAAAGACGGGTCGAGATCGGGAACGTGTTTAATTTTAAATTCGATACCTGATATTTGCATTACGACACTCCTTCCATAAAAACGCGCATACGAATCAAATTTGGCGCGTTGCTGTTTTAGAAATGGTATTTAAAATCTATAATTTATTTTATTATAACATGCGGGGAATAACACGATACATTGCATAACAATAGTGTATAATCTATTGTAAATTTATTTATAAAGGAGAGAGCGCCGCAGTGAGGTGGATTTATTTCCCGCCGGTTTTTTCTTTTGTTTTATTGATAATAACGGCGATTTTCCGCGATAGAGGAGGCGCCGTGACTCTGCCGCCTCAGATATGGGGAATGACCGTGGCGGCATATATATCGTTGTGTGCGCTGTCGATCTTTCATATCGTACGCGACGATAATAAATATAACGCCGGTATTTTTTCGCTGACACAGGGACTTATCCTGGTCGTGCTATCGGTGCGGTTCGGAGTCGGATTCTTTTCCTGGATAGGGCTTATTCTCTTTCTTTGCGGCCTCATGCTTATGTTCTTCTACGCCACGCGCAGTACCGCTTACGTTGAAACAACTTCGCCCGTGGTCGCCGACAGCGGCGCGGGAGCCTTTGAACGAACGGACAGTTTAATTAATAAACTCGCGCTTCCGATATGTTACACGGACAGCGCAGGAACGATAATATGGGCTACCGCGAGTTTTTGTGAAGCGCTCGGAAAGCACGAGGAAGACGTTTTCGGGGGCGCGATAAATGAATTTTTGCCGATAGACGAAGATGAAACAATTTTGGAATCCGGAGAGTGGAGAATAACCCAGAAAAAAGAAGGCTCCCGGTATTATTTTTCACTCACGCCAATTATCGGCGAAGCGCCTGCCTCACCGATTGTTTCCGAATCTTCCGACTCGGGATTGATTTACGATAAGAATACAGGACTCTATACCGACGAATACAGAAAAATTCGAGGGCCTGAGGAAGTAAGCCGCGCTCAGCGATACAAAAGGCCGCTGTCGGGTTTGCTGTTGTCACTCGCGTTTGAACCAGGCTCAACCGTAAAAATGACGAAGGAACAGGAAGATATGCTGAGCAACGCGTTCAAATCGCGTGTGCAAGCCGTGCTTCGGACGACCGACTGCGGGTTCATGATGTCTGACGGCAGAATGCAGATACTTCTGCCCGAAACGCCTCAAACCGGGGCGAAAACATTGTTAAGCAGGATGATAGTTTTGCCTCAGGACGTATTCGACGAAGAAATAAGAACCGCTGTGAATCCCAAGGTAACCGGCGGAATGTTCTTTTACAACGGCACAACCCGAATGGAATATGGAATTTTCTCCGCTGCGCTTGAGGAAGCGATGGCGAAGAACAAAAAAGGCGCTGTTATCCAAGCGCCGAATAATCGGGCAGCATGACCAAACTAAAGCGAGTATTTCTCCACTGGAGCGAACGCGTCCGTGAAAGCCGCAATCTTTGATTCGAATCGATTCGTCCACCTGTGCAGGAGCAAACCTGCAATGTACTCATTCTCCGGCGCTCTGTAGGGCGCATCGTCCGACGCCAGCGCCACTATCATTATGTTCTGTCTCGTGCCCACGCTGTTGGGATACGTTGCGGGGTAAATATTCACCGACGGAAACACGGAGGCGATGCTCGAATAAATCCCGCTGAAAAGCTCGCCGTCCAGCGAAGATATGATATTTACGATGAATACACCGTCATCGGACAGTAACGAGCGTATTTTCCGCATACATTCAACCGTCGTGAGGTGGAAAGGAATGCTGTACGACGAGCCGAACACATCGCCGAATACCGCGCCGTACTTTCGTTCGCCCGCAGCCGACTCCCTGTTGAGAAAAATTCGAGCGTCCTCGTGAAAAATCCTCTGTCCCGGCCTGTCCTCCAGAAAGAAAAAATCCCGCGCCGCTTCCGTAATGCCGGGATCCAGCTCAACGACGTCGACTTCGACGTGAGGCCTGGTCGCGGTGATGTGCCTTGGAACGCAGTAACCCCCGCCGCCAAGCATAAGGACACTTTCGGCGTCCGGTTTGTAGTGGAAAGCAAGATCGTAAAATTTCGTATAGTCGCTGTAGAGATCGTCGGGCCTGTCAACGTACATCAGCGACTGAGCGCCCATCGGGTCGGTCTGGAGAATTCGGATTTGTAGATTGGTTCCCAGCGCGGTGCGCTCCATTATCCGTATGGTGTTGTAACGCGTTTCAAACGTTATGCCGTCCAATTTAGTAAACAACGGTATCACCTCGTTCATTCCACCGAGAACGACCGCCGCTATTACGATAATGACATGCGGCGTCCGTATTGTCTTCGACGAAAAGCCTCGCAACAAAACCGCCACTATTCCCAGAACAAAAGCGACCATGAAAAGTATGGTGAGGGAACGGAAAAATGAAATCAACACAAAACCGCCGAGAAATGTGCCGAGTATACTGCCGGCCGACGACATCGCCGAGAATTTACCCACCGTTCCCCCGGATGACGCAACGTTCTGCATAGCCAGCCTGACAATAAATGGACTGACCATACCCAGCAGTATACTGGGCGCCGAAAAGAGCAGGCCGCATGCAATCACGGACGCTACGTAGATGTTTCGCACCGAGGTTGCCAGCGCTGAGAGCAGAGGGTTTGCCGCAACGGCTACAACTATTGTGGCGACGCCCGCCGCCCCGATTATATTGGAGAGCAATTCAGGGCGCGGATGTTTGTCGCTCACAACTCCACCGAGCCAGTATCCCAAGGTAAGGCTCAGCATAACAATACCAATGAGAGATGTCCACACAACCAGCGACGTACCCATATAAGGCGCGACCACTCGTGACCCTGCCAGCTCCAACACCATGACGCACGCACCGCACAGAAAAGACGACAACATCAGAACGCGTCCGTTCACAACCCCTGTTTGCATAAAACATCCCCCTCGCCGGTATTTTCCAATCTCAATGATAACGCTAATGTTCCGTCATGGCAAACTTCTAATTTCAATTCCAACCCGGATGCGCGTCACAGAGAAAATTTTGCTATCGGCGCGTATGTGGGACCGGTCGAAGAGAGCTCGCTACGCATCAGCGTAAAACCGTCGCAAGTCCACGAGGGCGTAGGGCACGATTTTAACATTTCCGCAATTTCATCAGGCATATGTACTAGGCCGCCGCCTCGCGAATTATTTCTCGCCCTTGCCAGAGTAACGTGAGGATGAAATGACCTGCGCTCCTCCTCGAAACCGGAAGTAACCGCAGCCCTTTCGACGGACGCCGCGAGTTTGGATATTCCTTCACTTCCTTCTCCAACGCCTATCCAAAGAGCGCGAGGGGACGACATATTCGGAAAAGCTCCGACGCCCGACAGTTTCACCTTAAACGGGCGAATTCCTCCTATTCTGGATAAGTTGGTGTCCAGCCTCGTTATCTGCTCCGGTTCTATTTCTCCAAGAAATTTAAGCGTTATGTGCAGGATATTTCTTTCCGCCCATTTAAATCCCTTAAATTTTTTAAGCCCGCGAATAAAGCCCGATAATTCATCCTTACCATCCTCGTTAATACAGACGCACACAAAAGCTCTTATATTCCGACCTGTACCGAAGCGACCGCTTGATTCGGAAGCCGGATTTTTCGTGTCTAATCTCATTTCGCCAACCCCTGTTCAGTAGTTCGGCATTTATCTTACCGTAAAAATACTGTAATAAATGTAAATATTATATATAATCTGATAAATATCGCAATTTTTGGGAGTGTTTAATTTTGAAAATATTCGGGATTGTGGGAACGTTGATGGCGGTGGCGATAATCGGATTCATGGCGGCGTTGTATTTTAATACGGTCACATCACCCGTAACCTCCGCCCCAGCGGTAATAACGCCGTACGGAACGGTCGGCGGCTCATCGAGCACGAGCAACGTGATAGATACGGCGCGCGGATTAGTCTCAATGGATCGCGAGCGGCAGCACGAAATGCAGAATATGCTCAATCGGATTGGAGGTGCAAATATCACGCCATGAGACGCAAAATCTCACTTATTGTAATGAGCCTTGTCGTCGTTCTGTTTGTGTTTCTTTCAGGATCACCGTCACACGCCACCCTATCGGCGAGGTCGGCTTTCACGCTTTTGGAAAAAGTACCTCCCGGCGAGTATTACCCGAACGCTAAAAATTTCCTCGGCTCTCCCGCCGAAGAGAGGGTTGTCGACATTGACGAAGGAATAATGATTACGCTATGGGGAAGACCCAACGATACATGGATATTTGAAGTTCTTCACGACGAAGAGGATGTGCGGGCAACCAGAATCACATGGAGGACAAAAAAGAAAAGCGCGCAGCAGACTATTTTTTCGCAACTGACGAGCGTGGGAAGGCAATTTTTCGGGAAAACAGCTTCATTCAACGGTATGAACGAAGCGCAATGGGAAGATTTCGGCGGCCGATGGATTGTGAGGGCAAGGCTGGAGAAAAACATTGCGGATGGCGTGACCCTGTTGTCGGGTATCAGGAACAACGTAATGGACAGCGAACAATTTGGATTTTAGGAGGAAGAAGCTATGAAAACAATCACAGGAATGCCTCGCGTCGTTGCAATGGTAATTATTGTCTCGTGTATTCTCTTTGCGCCTTTGGCGGCGTTTGCGGCGTCACAGCACGAAAGGATACTGGAATATTCGGTCGATCTTCTCCAGAAGATGCAGGAAACGAGAGACGTTGAAACGATGGCGCAGACCGTAAAATCAGGCAAAGCTGTCGCGATATTCCCGAAATTGATACAAGCCGGACTCGGTATCGGCGGAATGCACGGCGAGGGTATCGTTCTCGTCAAGAACTCAAACGCCGGATGGAGCGGCCCTTCATACGTTTCTCTTGTCGGTGGTTCAATTGGTTTTCAGATAGGAGTACAGGAAGTCGGTCTTGTCCTGGTCGTCACAAATGATGATGGACTGCTGGTTTTCACCGGAGGCAAAAGCTTCAAACTGGGCGCGGACGTCAGTATAGCGGCCGGCCCGGTGGGGCGCGACGCAGGCGCCGCGACTGATTCGAGGGTTGAAGCGTCTATATACAGCTATTCTATGTCAAGGGGATTATTCGCTGGAATCGCGCTAAGCGGATCGACAATCAACGTCAACGGCGACGCCAACCAGGCGTATTATGGAAAGGCAACCGAAGCAAAAACAGCGCTCGCCAGCCCGGCGGTCAGCGCGAAGATAACACCGCTTGTGACCGAATTGGAAAAGTTAATGACACTTGCCGGGAATTAAGAGCAGGGGCGGCATCTTTGCCGCCCATTTATTGTACGGCGTCTCTGCTTCCCGGTTTCACAATTGGTTTACCCTCGCGGCACAGAGGACACTCCTCCTCGTCCCACGTTTTTATATCTATTGATACGAGAGATCGGAATGTAACTCCGAAGTCGGCTTTTCCCCCCGAGCGATCCACCACCGAACCAACTCCCGCAATTACGGCGCCCATTTCGCGCAGCAGTGAGATCAATTCTTTCACCGAACCGCCGGTCGTAATTACATCCTCGACCACGAGAACGCGCTCGCCCTTCGCAGCCTTAAATCCGCGCCTCAGCGTCATAACCCCGTTTTCCCGCTCCGCGAATAAATTCCTGACTCCAAGCGCTCGCGCCGATTCGTACGCCAATATAATGCCGCCGATTGCCGGGCCTGCCACCGCGTCGATACGTTCGTCAGATTCCTTGAACGCGTAGGCGAGCTTCGCGCAAAATTCCGCGCTGTAAGCAGGGAATTCGAACAGTCTCGCGCACTGTATATATTTGTCGCTGTGACGTCCCGACGTCAGTCTGAAATGGCCTGTCTCCAGCGCGCCAATTCTCGTTAATATCTCAAACGGTTCCATAATGTATTGCCTCCCTTGCGTTTATTCTATTTTTAACGAGCCTACGAGTTCGTTCACATCCTTTATATCCTGTTCGTCCATAAATTTCTTCAGTTCGCTCAAAATTCTCGGCCCTGCAAACGGGTCGGTAATATTTGCAGTCCCCGCCATAACGCCCGCCGCTCCCGCGATGAGAAATTCGGCGGCGTCTGTTCCCGTCATAATACCCCCCATTCCGATCACCGGTACGGATACGGCGTTTGCCACCTGCCAGACCATTCGTAACGCCACAGGTTTAATCGCCGGGCCGGATAGTCCGCCTGTAACGTTTGCCAATACGGGTTTTCGCGTTTTTGCATTGACAGCTATGCCCGTTATCGTGTTGATCAAACTCACCGCGTCGGCTCCCGCTTCGGTGACTGCCCGCGCTATTGCGGCGACGTCGGAGACGTTAGGCGACAATTTTACCATGAGCGGCTTTCCACATACATGCCGCACAGTTTCCGTCAACGCCGCGGCGCTTCCGGGACACATTCCAAACTGAACGCCGCCCTGTTTCACGTTTGGGCATGATATATTCAGTTCAATTATATCGACCGGGGAATCGGATAGCTTACGCACGGCTTCAAGATAACTCTCCGGCGTTGAACCCGCAACGTTGGCTATCACCGCGAGGTCATGTTTTATCAGGCGCGGCAGCTCGTCGCGGATGAACGCGTCGACGCCGGGATTCTGCAAACCCACGCTGTTTAAAATGCCGGATGCTGTCTCGGCAATCCTGTGAGGCGGATTTCCCGCCCTCGGCTCGTCGGTTAAGCCCTTTACGGATATACCGCCCCATACGCCGATATCGTAAAGCTCTTCGTATTCACGCCCGAAACCGAAAGCGCCGCTAGCCGCGATAAGCGGGTTTTTTAATCTCACGCCGCAAAGTTCAATCGACATATTCATCATGGCAGAATAACCTCCGCTATGTCGAAGACCGGGCCGTCTTTGCACGCTCTGAGATACTCCGTCGGCTCCGCGCTGACCTGACAATTGCAGACGAGGCAGGCGCCGACCCCGCAGCCCATTCGGGCTTCGAGCGACACATAGGCATTAATATTTTCTTCCAGGCAAATTTTTTGCAGGGACGCCATCATAGGACTCGGCCCGCATGAAAAGACGACGTCGGGCCTGGAAGCCGCGAGCGCGTTTCGTACAAGTTCTGTCACGAAACCGCTCGTATCCGTCAAAACTTCGCCAAACGCCGAAAGTTCACGCTCCCCAAAAATATCTTGCGCGTCTCTGAAGCCGAGAAAAGATTTAATTCCGGACGCGTTACCGGCGGCGTAAATATTACCGGCCGCATATAGAAGCGGCGCTGCGCCTATACCGCCGCCCACGATCCATACGTTCGCTCCGTTCGTAATTTCCATCGGAAACGGATTACCAAGCGGTATAAGCGCTTTTGTGAAATCTCCGGAGCATAAGGACGTAATCGCCTCGGTTCCCTGACCGGCGTTACGCACTATGAATCTGACGCGGCGATTATCGCCGTCATAACCGGCTATGCTTATCGGCCTGCGAAGAAAAACTCCGCGCGCGGCGATGTGTGCGAATTGCCCGGGTATTGGAGAGAAATTCTCCGGCTCACACTCAAACTCCATCGCCACGTCATACACGTTAGGCGCTATCTGTTCGTTTGTGACGACGCGTAAAACAAAATCGCCTGTCATATTCTACCGCCGAGGACGGAGCGCAGTTCGTTCCTCATTCTGACAGCTTCTTCTCTAGCGGCCATGACGAAATCCGTTTTTCCGGTTTTTTTGTGAGCGCAGATAATACTTCTTGACGCGGCGACGACAGCCCCTTCTCCATGTTCGCCAAAACAGGGGGCAAGCCCTTCGGCAGTCGCGCCCTGCGCACCGTAGCCCGGCAGAAGGAAGAACGTGCGAGGCATTCGCGCCCTCAACGCCTCGCCCTGTTCGGGATATGTCGCTCCGACGACGGCGCCGACGGAACTGTATCCCTCCGTGCCTATGAGATTTGAACCCCATTCGGAAACGCGCTCGCCGACAAGTTCATACAGACGCGAACCTTGTTCAGTCAATACGTCTTGAAATTCACCGCCGGATGGATTCGATGTCTTGACCAGAACGAACAGTCCTGTTCCGGAAATTTCGCAGTCGCAAATAAAAGGCTCCATTCCGTCAGTTCCGAAATACGGGTTGACGGTCAGAAAGTCGGCGCGAAAAGGCGAATCTTCCCTCAGATACGCCGCGGAATACTCGCCGGCCGTCGCTCCTATATCGCCTCTTTTTGCGTCGACTATCACGACGTAATCAAGCTGTCTCGCCGCCACTATCGTCTTGGACAGACATTCCAGGCCGTCCATTCCCATTGCCTCGTAATACGCGATCTGAATCTTGACGCAGGGAATGAGGTCTCTTAAGGCTTCAAGCAGCGCCACGTTGAAGGCGAATACGGCTTCACCGGGGGATTTTCTGAGAAAAGGACGCGCAAATTCCTCCGGAACATAATCTAGTCTCGTATCAAGGCCCAGGGCCGTTGGGTTACCCTTGTCCCTTATTTGCCGGATGAGCCTGTCTATTTGCATACCCAGTCCTCGCCCCATGCGATACTTCCGCCCGCTATCGTGCATTTCACAACGCCGGAAAGCGTGTGCCCGCCGAACGGCGAATTCTTTCCGCGACTTGTGAATTTCGACGGGTCTACCGTCCACTCGGCGTCCGGATCAATAATCGTTATGTCCGCCACTCCGCCTTCGGCCAAGACTCCGGCGTCGAGTTCCAATATTTTCGCCGGTGCGGAAGTCATCTTACCGATCATTGCTTCGGGCGACATTAATCCTCCCTTGACTAACACCGTCCAGCAGATCGAAAACGCCGTCTCGAATCCTGAAATACCGTTCGCGGCGAGAGCATACTCCACGTCTTTGTCGTCGATATGATGCGGCGCGTGATCTGTCGCTATACAGTCGATTGTCCCGTCCAGCAGCGCATCAATCAATGCGAGTCTGTCGCCCTCGGTTCGAAGGGGAGGATTTACCTTAGTATTGGTATCGTATCCGCGCACCAACTCGTCTGTTCCGTATATGTAATGAGGAGCGGTCTCACAGGTCACTTTGACGCCCCTCCGTTTCGCCTGCCGGATTATCTCCGCGCCGCCGAGCGTCGAAACGTGCGCGACGTGCACTCCGGTGTTTTCAATCTCGGCGAGTATGCAGTCGCGGGCAATCATCGTCTCCTCCGCCGCGCGGGTTATTCCCGGCAAACCGAGCGCCGTCGAACAGTAGCCCTCATTCATTAAGCCGCCGTCGGTAAGCGTCAAATCCTCGGGGTGGGATATTATCCGAAGCCCGAACCTGCGCGCGTAACTCAGAGCGAGTCGCATACGCTGCGCGCTGCCCAGACACATCCCGTCGTCGGAGAGCGCGATTGCCCCAGCCTCGGCGAGTTCACCGACCTCGGTAAGCTCCTCGCCCGCCAGATTTTTTGTTATTGCGGCGACAGGATACACATGAACCGGACCGGCAATCGCCGCCTTTTTCTTTATGAATTCGGTTACGACCGCATTGTCGTTCACGGGGTTCGTGTTTGCCATGCAGCATATAGATGTGAATCCCCCGCGCGCGGCTGAGGCGGTACCGCTGGCAATATCCTCCTTTTCCTCGAAACCAGGCTCGCGCAGGTGACAATGAAGATCAACGAAGCCCGGTGAAACCAACATGCCTGACGCATCTATCACGCGCGCGTCGTTATCCTTAAGTTCGCATCCTATTGCCGTTATTTTGCCGCTTCCTATCAAAATATCAAGTTTTTCTATCCCCTCAAGCGTAACAATCCTGCCATTTTTGATCAAAATATTTTCCAGATTCATATTCTCGTCACCCCTGAGTCCGGCTTTTGCCTCGTTAGCATGAAGAGCAGCGCCATGCGCACCGCGACTCCATTCGTCACCTGTTCGTCAATCTTCGATTCCGGCAGATTCATGACCTCGGTCGAAATTTCCAAACCCCGGTTAACGGGGCCTGGGTGCATAATAAGCGCTTGAGGCTGCGCCAGAGCGATCATGTCCCTCGTAAGCCCGAAAAATTTATGATACTCGCGGATCGAAGGAAAGAGTCCCTTCTTTTGTCGTTCGAGCTGAATGCGTATCCCCATCACGACGTCCGCGCCGCGCACGGCGTCCTCAACTTTATCTGTCGAGGTTATCCCCAGCCGGTCAATCTCCGGAGGGAGAAGCGTCGGCGGGGCCGCAACCACAACTGACGCGCCCATTTTCGTAAGTCCATAAATGTTGGATCGCGCGACCCTGCTGTGCTTTATGTCGCCGACTATAGCAACGCGTAGTCCCTTGAGACCGCCGAAGCGTTCCTTCATCGTGTACATGTCGAGCAACCCCTGGGTGGGATGTTCGTTTATTCCGTCACCGGCGTTGATCACCGCGGCTTTTACATTTTTGGCCATCAGGTGCGGCGCGCCTGTCATAGGATGCCTCATAATCAACAAGTCCGTGCCCATAACGTCGAGAGTGCGGGCCGTGTCGATCAGCGTTTCGCCCTTTGAGACGCTCGACGTGGTAGCTGACACGCTCGACGCGGTGCCCGACATGAATTTGCAGGCAAGCTCGAAAGACATCCGCGTCCTCGTGCTGTTCTCATAGAATAGCGTGATGACGGATTTTCCCTGAAGGTGCGGCGTCTTCTTGTTGTTTGACGTGATGACGACCTTCATCAATTCAGCGGTGTTCAGTATCTGATGTATATCCTCGGCCGAGATATCCCGAAGTCCGAGCAGATCTTTGAATCCAAGCATGTCCTATTCTTCGCCTCCATTCTCCATATCAAGCACCACAACGCTGTTCTCAGATTCGAACGGAGCAATATGTACCGATATCAGCTCACTCCTCGACGTCGGCACGTTTTTCCCTACGAAGTCGGCTCTTATCGGCAGCTCACGATGTCCTCTGTCAATCAGGACAGCCAGTTGAATCTTATTCGCCCGGCCGACTTCCATAATCGCTTCCATCGCCGCCCTTGTAGTTCTGCCTGTAAAAAGAACGTCATCCACGAGGACGACGTTCTTGTCTGTTATACCGAATGGAATGTCTGTTCCGTTAATTACCGGATGCTCCGCGAGCATCGAGAGATCGTCCCGGTAGAACGTTATGTCAAGCATGCCGGTCGGCACAGTTGTATGTTCGACCTTCGCGATATGAGCCGCTAGAAGTTTGGCGAGCGGAACTCCCCTTCGCTGGACGCCAATCAAAACAACGTCGGACGTGCCTTTGTTTTTCTCGATGATCTCATGAGCGATGCGATGTATCGCTCTGTTCATCGCGGCTTCGTCCATTATCCGCGCCTTTTCCTTCAAATCTCTCACCTCCAAAAATTTATCAAAAAAATACCCCGCCTCTTTTGAAGGCAGGGCACATAAATACGTCGCCGCAGAAAATCCGCTATCCGCCGCCTTCTCGATCTCACAGAACCGAATTAAAGGACTCATTAATTAGTATATTATCACCGCTTTTTTCGTTTGTCTATAGTGGCGTTGGAACGTGATAAATCAGCCGCGCGCTTGCAAGATAGTAAAAATATTCAAAGAATGACCCGCGCGGCGAAAGGCCGCTTTCGACGTAAAGACGGTTTTTAAAAAGCAATAATTGATAAAATCGTTCTTTTTCAGGATTGTCAAAGGAAAACAATTGTTATAATAACTTTAGTATTGATACTTTCGCCTGGCTTAATTTTGAGGAAGCGATTTTCAATCAATTTATTTATCATTATTTCGAATGCTGGGGATGAGTAAAATAACTCGAATGAAAAACGGGAAGCATATTGATGAAATTATCGAGCGCAACGGCGGGTTGGTACGCGTTATGAATGATATTGCCCCAATGCTGGTTGCGTCGGATCCCGCCGAATTCGAGACCACCCTGCTGAAAACCCTTGAGGAATTAGGCAACTGCATAGATGTAGACAACGTTCTTATCTGGGAAAAATATAAAAGTAACGAAACGGCTCATTATTCCAAACTCTACGAATGGGACAAGGATAAGGGATTGGTTACGCAAGGAACCATGGATTCCGCCTTCGCTGAAACCTTGCCGAAATGGGAATCGAGGATATCACAGAAGCAATGCTTGAACGGTCCTCTCAGCGATTTTCCCGAAGACGAACGTGTTCTTTTAGCCCCGCATGGTATCGTCTCTATTTTAGTCATCCCGGTGTTTTTGCAAAATAACTTCTGGGGCTTCGTCGGCTTCCATGACCGCCGTAACTACAGGGAATACCCCGAAGACGAGGTCGACTTGCTTGTTTCGGCGAGCATGTTGCTGGTAAACGCGATTGAACGCAACTTCTTGATACGGGAAATTCGTGACGCGGAAGAACAGACGAGGGTAATACTGGACGCCACCCCCCTCTCATGCAACCTCTGGGACAAAGACGGGCGATTATTCCACTGCAATGACGAGGCGCTGAAATTATTCGATATCTCCAGCAAGGAGGAATATTTGAGGGATTTCTTCGCTTTCTCACCCGAGTATCAACCCGGCGGGCGGGCTTCGAAGGATTTGGCGGTCGAGTATATACAGAAAGCCTTCCGGGAGGGACGGTTCGCGTTTGAATGGATACACCGGACATCCCGGGGTGAATCAGTCCCCGTCGCCGTGACTTTGGTGCGCCTCAAATTGAAAGACGAGGACGTCATCGCCGCTTATTCATACAACATGAAGGACTACAAAAAAGTATTGAAAAACCTCGATACGCGCCTGGAGCAGCAGGAACTTATGGCCGAAATATCACAAAGTTTTATCTCAAAGGAAAACATGTCCTCACTTATTTACGACGCCCTTTGCAAGGTGGGCGGATTTATGCGCGTGTCGCAGATATTGATAGTTGTGAGCGGCGAGGCGGGCGACCCCAGCCTTGTTTACAAATGGCAAGCATCGGATGAATTTGCTACACAATATATAACCAGATTCAATGACCCTTTGGCCGCCGCCTTCCCAATGACACTGCCGCCAAAGGGTCACGTAAACGTAATTTCGCGCGATGATATCATGACTGATGAGACATATAATGTTTTTGACAGCATGGGGATAAAAGCTTTCATTTGGTCCCCTCTGTACGTGGACGGTAATTTTTGGGGGATACTCAGCGTCGAAGACTGCGTGTCGCGGCGTCATTGGAGCGAAAGCGACGTGCAACTGGTCGCGATGATAAGCAGTTCAATTGCGGGCGCGATAGCTCGGGATCTGTTCGAGCAGGAGCGCGCTATGGCATTGGAACAAGCCGTAAAAGCCAGCAAGGCGAAGGGAGATTTTCTCTCGAATATGAGCCACGAGATACGCACGCCTATGAACGCGATAATCGGCATGACCTCAATTGGCAGAGCCGCATCCGATATTCAGAGAAAAGACTACGCCTTCGCCAAAATTGCCGCCGCATCCACGCATTTGCTCGGCATCATCAACGACATTCTCGATATGTCAAAAATAGAGGCGAACAAGCTGGAGTTGTCAATCTCTGAGTTCAACTTTGAAAATATGCTGCAAAAAGTAGTGAACTTCATCAATTTTCGCCTGGATGAAAAACGCCAGAACTTTCACATTAACATAGACAGCGCCATTCCAGAGACCCTTATCGGCGATGACCAGCATCTTGCGCAGGTACTCACAAATCTTATCTCGAACGCGGTGAAATTCACTCCGGAGAAAGGTTCGATACATCTTGACGCTACCCTGCTTTCTGAAGAAAAAGACGTTTACACAATCAAGATCCGGGTCAGAGACACCGGCATAGGAATTACAGAAGAGCAGCAGGCACGGCTATTTACTTCATTCGAGCAGGCGGATAGCGGAACGTCTCGAAAATTTGGAGGAACCGGCCTGGGTCTCGTCATATCGAAACGAATAGTCGAGATGATGGAGGGGGAAATATGGGTCGAATCGGAGTTCGGTAAAGGTTCCACCTTCTGTTTCACCGTACAGTTAAGGAGCGCCGGTGAGGAGCGCCGCTCGATTCATGAGGATGCTGACGAGCATTTCGGCTTGAAAGTGAGCGGTTCTTTTGAAGATAATATTATCGACAATTTCGAGGGACATCGCATTCTTCTCGTCGAAGACGTGGAAGTTAATCGCGAGATAGTGCTGTCACTCCTGGAACCGGCGCTGCTATCCATCGACTGCGCGGAAAACGGCAAGGAAGCGGTGCGAATGTTCTCCGAGTCTCCCGATATTTACGACATGATTTTTATGGACGTGCAGATGCCGGAGATGGACGGCTACGAGGCAACGCAGGTGATACGCGCCCTTGATATGCCGCGCGCAAAACTTATACCCATAGTGGCAATGACGGCAAACGTTTTTCGCGAAGATATTGAAAAGTGCCTCGCCGTCGGCATGAACGACCACGTGGGCAAACCTCTCAACATAGACGAAATTTTTGAAAAACTTCGCCTTTATCTGCGCTGAATAACACGCAATACAATATGAACTCTGCGTAAAGCATCAAAATAAAACACCCCCGAAAATGAAACGGAGCATCAAAATAAAATAACCCTGAAATGCGACTCCCCCTTCCTAGGAAATTTGGTTATGCAATATGGTGATGTAAATGCGGACATTCTCATTACATGACAGCTGTGTCCGTTCGGTGGCTGTCAGCACGTCGGCCTTAATCTCAGTAGTTGATCCAATAGCTTTACCATACAACATTTTCAACTCTGCCTGGTTGAGCGTCAGCCAAATTTCTTTCAGCGACCTTTTCACGTTCTGTTTAATGTGAGAGGTGTCAGGTCGCTAACCGATTCAGCTCGTTTGAGCACTGGCTAAAATTTTTCTCACCGTTCCATAATGCCAAACACCCGACCCCGAAAGTGTTGGTATCTCCTCGGATTTTAATCGTTCAGCAATTTTACGCAAACTTAAACCGTCGGCGGACAGACGCCAAATATAAGTGATCGTCGCGGATTTCTCTTCGCTTTCGCTCTTCACTTCTATCGTTTCGGGGATCTCTGTTCCGTCCGGCTGTTTGGCGATCTTCTTAGAGCGCTTCGGACGAACTGCCGCGATGATTGGTTCGGCCGGTTCCGAGCACTCGATTTTGTCTGAGTCCGACCTATTGCTCTCCTGTGCGCGTTTGAGGCGGGCAGCAGCGGTCGCTTCACTTGCCTGTGAAGAATTTGCATCCTCCGCCTGGTTGGCGGTCTTTTCGAGTACCTTAAGCCGAACCCCTATCTCGTGAACTTCCAATTTCAAATCCGAGAATTTCTCGGCCAGTGCCTGCAGGGCTATGATATCTTTTACCTCAAGGCCGGGGGCGGGCGTGTTTATTTCAAGTTCCGCCTGCGTGATTAGCTTCTCTAAAAGCTCATAATAAGACAATCTCGCTTTTTGTGATATTTCTTTTAATCTGGCCGGTAAATCGCTTTCTTCCGGCACTCTTATACCTATCATTTTCCACTTTGCCATATTATCACTGCCTTTGAGTGTTTAACATATGTTAATATTGTGTTTGCTCAATGTCAAGCATAAGTTTAACATTGTTATACAAAGACAGAACACAAACATTGTTTAACCTATGTTTAGCATAAGAATAATGTATTGAAATTACGCGAATTAACATATGTTTAATAACGATAACATGAATTATTCTTCTGTGTTACTCATGACAAACCGCGCTTAATTTATGTTTAACATATGCTTGTTTCATGTTTAACATAACCGCGAAATTGAATCGTCAACATGTCGTCCTCAATCTCAGTAATTGCTCCAATAACTTCGCCATACCACGCTTCAACTCTGCCGGGTTGAGCGTCAACCAGGTTTCATTCACCCGCCTTTTCACGTCTTGCTTGATGTGAGGAGAAGATATCAGTCTTTTATATGGCGTTTGCGGTGGTTCGTAATGTTTGCGTATCTTCGAACCGTCCCTCCTTTTGTTCAACAGCTTCGCTGACGGCAGAAAAAAATTCGTGTACAGTCTCAGCAAATCATAATAATCGTTCATAATTCTCAACGCTTCCGCTCCCTCATATCTGCCATACCCTATATTCCGCCGTACAACAGACCAATTCTTCTGCTCGACGTGGCAGCCGTCGTTTTTCCTGTCGGGCCGACTTCG
>Ga0099364_10000748_pt1 | contig 55226 bp, 35 predicted proteins | sample TergutTh196P3_FD_73070 | JGI IMG/M metagenome (GOLD analysis project Ga0099364, IMG submission 73070) | Microcerotermes parvus P3 segment gut microbial communities from Pointe-Noire, Republic of the Congo - Th196 P3 | ecosystem: Host-associated > Arthropoda: Insects > Digestive system > Gut ... | reverse complement strand
CTACCGATTACATCGTTACAGCTTCACGACCACCCTGTCCATCTGTGCACGATACAGTGCGCATCACTGTTGGCGATTCGCTGTATATTGATCCCCTCACGTTACCAGCATTGCAACGCAACAAGTATTATGAACAACAACTGCACACCAATGCCCAAGCGCCGCAATTTTCCATTGTATCGGGAGAACTGCCGACTGGAATCTTTCTTTACAGCAACGGTTTGCTTAATGGGTTATTTACATTAGAATTACACGAAGGACATTATACCTTTTCCATACAAGTACTCGACAGCTACGGGTGCAGTACATACAAAACCTACTTCTTGTATAGCGATTTTTTTATTCCTGTTGTATTCACACCCAATAGCGATGGTGTAAATGATTATTTTATGCAAGGATATAAGGTGATTATTTACGACAGGCTTGGTGTAAAAATATTTGAGGGCGACGAGGGTTGGAATGGGACATACAATGGTAAGGAGGCTCCGATGGATACCTACTTTTATATTTTGTTTTATCATGATATGAATAACCGTGAACTTAAAAGAACAGGAAGTATTACGATAGTAAGATAGAATTACGCCAATTTTCTGTAGCTTTTCAATCACAAACAAGATCTTTCAACAATCCATGTTTTCCGGCTTTCTTACGAATATAGTTTCGTAGTATTTCATTCAGTTCCTCTATCAGTCTCTCATTCTTCCATTTGCTGTAGTAAAAATAAACGGCATTCCATGGTGTAAAATCTTTGGGAAGCATACGCCATTGACAGCCTGTCATTAACAAGTAAAATATAGCATTCCTGATCTCTCGTAAAGAATGTTTTTGCTTTCGTTTTTTGCTATCTGCAATTTTTTCTATAACTTGCCATTGTTTTTCGGTTAGGGTGGTTGGGTAATTCGTTTTGTTCATTTTCTCTGTGTTTAATTGGTTTATAATCACAAAGATACAAAATATTATTCAACTAACCTACTGATAAACAAATATTTATATTAATTTTTGGTTACATTTAAACAGTTTCTTACAGATTTCACCAATATCGACTACATAAGATTGCTTCGTACCTCGCAATGACGATTGAACCTTAAACCCCATTTACCTATCCCAATAGGAGGTGCGTTTGTCATATTTCAGCAAGTCGGCTAAGGCGCTTGATTTGGCATTGATACGGAAATTCCACTGCTGCCACTGTCCGGCCGGAACCCAGGAGAACACAAATTCAAAGCAGTGCAAATCATACCGCAAATCCATACTGGTGGTTGTCAGCTTAAACTCCTTCATGTCAACGCCTGAGGACACCCGGATATTCAAATCTTTCGTCAACTGTACTTGCCCCGACAGGCCAAGTGTTTGGTTATGATTGTGTTTTGTTATTAACTGTCCATTGGTATAGGCATAAGAGCGGTTATAATTATACCCATAGTTAAAACCGAAAGACCAGGGGGCGTTAAAATCGGCATAATACCGCCATTCTGTTTTCTGGTATTCGCCGGTTTCCGGATCATAATAGTGGATAGCCGCCGGTTTAGAAGCGTTATTTTCTTCCCCTGAGTTATTTTCTGACCCGCCGCTGAATTGGTAACCGGAGGATATGCCGGCCGTCGTCAATCGCGGAGAGGTTAATTTATTATACCTGACGCCTCTTTCATTAATAGCATAAGGGTCCAGCATCATGTTGCCGCTAATCGACATTTTTTCAAAAATCGTAGTATTGGCAGAGATACTGATATTAGATAATTTCATAGAGTCGGCAAAGAAATTATAGGAAGTAGAGATAGAGAGGTTGTCTATCACCTTCACTTTTTTATCTCCTGTACCGGTAGTATCGCTCTTATCGCGCACCTTCATCTCTAAATTATTACCCAAGTTGAAAGAAAGCGAGCCTGTCTTTCCTCTTCCCGGCGGACTATTAGGCTGTCCTTCAAAAATATTATAGACTTGTTCGCGATTATTACCCTGAGAATCAATATAGTAAAGTGTCCTGTAGCCATTGCCGTAAGTACCCAGATCGGGACGATAGCTGGCGCTTAAACTGGGGGTAATCATGTGGCGAAAAGCTCTTATGAATGAATTGCTGCCGAATTGAAAAATACCATACAAACGGGTACTAAACGATAAGCCGAAACTATAGTTATTCGTAAAATGAAACTCGCTAAGAGAGGGTGTCATGTTATCTATTACCCTGTCCAAACTATCGCTATAGGTTTTTTCCATGCTTTGGAAATACCAGTTCATACCATAAGTAACAGTGGGTGATACTTGTATATATTTAAACAAGGTCATTGAGGGCAGATTAATGCCGAAATCGTGCCTCATTCCGTTTTTCATAAATTCTTTAAAATCACGAGAACCTAAGTCGGGGACTCTAAAATTGATTTTATTATCAAAGGTAGTATTATAGGTAAAGGCAAATTTCTCTACCCACTTTTCTTTTCCCACCCTGTTTTTTATTTTAAACGGATAGATACGGTTCATTGTCAGAGTAATATTAGGCAAGGTAAGGAAATAACTGCTATCGCGCATGCTTTGAGAGTGTGAAAGATTGACCGATAGATTAAAAGGAGAGCCTTCCCATGCTTTTCGGAAAGAAATACTTGAAGAAGCCGTATTTTGCAAGGCGTCCTGTACCGTACGGCTGTCAAACCTGTTATTAGATATGGACGAAAAATTCAGGCTGATGCTGAAATTGGTACCCGGCAGCGCCTTAGGGTCCATGGTATGGTTCCAGCGGACGCCAAAATCCGTTTGCTCCGCATAGTCGTTAGAGCCTTTGTCCCCGGTTACATTGACAGAGTAGTTCATATCGAAATTACCGGAGTATTTATAGCGTTTCAGGTAACGCGAAGTGGCTCTGATAGCCCAGGAGCCGCGGGTAAAATAATCGCCGGTCAACGACAGGTCGGCATAATCGCCCAAGGCAAAATACCAGCCCCCGCCCATAATGGCAAAACCGCGGGCAACCTCATCGGTGAAGGTAGGGAAAAGAAGTCCGGAAGCGCGGTTAGAACGGTCAGGCACAAAACCAAATGGCAGCAAGACGGGATAAAGGGGCACATCTTCCAAAACAAGATATGAAGGACCGAAAACAGTTTGTTTAGGGTCCTGTATGACACGTGCATTCGACATTCTCAAGTAAAAATGCGGACAATCTTCGTCACAGGTAGTATATTTGCCACCTTTTATATTAATAGAATTATCCGGCATTTTTTTGATGAAAGTGCCATGCAGGTATCCATCGCCCTCTTGGGTTATCACATTAGAAATAATGGCTTTACCTGTCTTGAAATTATAATGCATATCCTCCATGTTATAGCTTTGCTCACCTTCCTTCATTATTGGAGAACCTATTAATTTATCGGTGGAATCGCGGGTGCCGCGGGCATACACAATCCGAGTATTGGTATTATACTCCATATAGTCGGCTTTTAATTCCATAATGCCCGAATTTACCGTAACATCGCCATAATAATACACCATAGGGTCGCGGCCTGTTACGTCATAAATGGTAGAATCCCGTCCTTTGGAAAAGACAGGACTGTCCATGCTGTTTTTATTAGCTGTTGCTGTGTCGGCAACCGCTGCTATTGCGGTTGTATCCTGGATATTTGCCTTAAGTTCCAAGCTAAAAGCACAGCATAGTAAAATTAAAAATACTGATTTACAGATATTTATTATTTTTAGCAATAGATTTTAAATTTTATTTATTATTTTTGCAGTGCAAAGATAAAGGAAAAAATGTTTAAAGCTATTGTATTTTCAAAAAATATTATTACCTTTGTAGTCTCATTGGTTATTTATTTTTGTATAAATAATGCAATGTACAGTCAATCCGTCGTTACCCAGACCGGTGTCACAAGAGTGGTGGTTGATGCCGGTCACGGCGGACTTGATAGTGGTTCCGTAGGGAAAAACAGCAAAGAAAAGAATATAAATTTGGCCGTTGCCTTGCTTGTGGGTAAGATGATTAGCGATTCATTTCCATCGGTTGAAGTTATTTACACCCGAAAAACAGATGCTTATGTTGCTTTAGATGAGCGAGCTAAATTAGCCAACAAACATAATGCCGATCTTTTCATTTCCATACATAGCAATTCGGTGGGGAAAAACAAAGCAATTGCCAAAGGATCAGAGACTTTTGTTATGGGAATTACAAGCTCGGCCGCTAATATGGAAGTGGCCAAGCGTGAAAATGCCGTAATTACCTATGAAGCTGATTATTCCTCAAAATATGAGGGTTATGATCCCAATTCTCCGGAATCGTTCATTATATTTTCCCTGATGCAAAATGCCTATTTGGAACAGAGTATGCGCTTGGCATTATTAGTGCAATCGGAATTAGGCAACCACCCCATCAAGGTGAATAGAGGCGTGAAGCAAGCGGGCTTCTTAGTCCTATACCTCACGGCCATGCCCAGTATTCTTATTGAACTGGGTTTCATTTCGAATGCCGAAGATGAGAAAATATTAATCTCTAAAGAGGGACAAGCACAGATAGCAAATGCTATTTTCCGTGCATTCAAAGACTATAAAATTTATTACGACAAGCTGAGCCAATTAGCCAATAATGCGATTATTTCCAAAACAGCGGAGTCGGAAATACCAAAGGCGGAACCAAAACAGGAATCGGAAGCACCAAGGGTAGAACCGGAAAAGATAGCGCCAACTGAGACGCCAACAACAAAACCAATTACACAGCCGACAACAAAACCTGCGACAAAACCAACGACAGCCTCTCAAAAAAAGACTACCGTTACTTACCGTGTTCAAATCAAAGCATCTAAAACCAAAATAGCTCTTAACGCAAAAGAATTTCAATCTTTTAAAGATGTGCGTATGATTTTTACCGACGGTTATTATAAATATATGACCGGCGATTTTGCCACTGCAGAGGAAGCGCGAAGATATTGTACGCAGGTTGTGCGGAAAAAAGTCAAAGACGCTTTTATTATTTGCGTAGAGAACGAAAAAATTGTACCTTTGAAAAAATAATTTTTTATGGACATAAAATTATCACGGGAAATAAAAATCGGGATATTCTTTATCCTCATTCTTTTTACTGTTTTTGTTGTTCTGAACTTTATAAAAGGTCAGGACATCTTTAAAAAAACAAATACCTATTATGTAGTATATGATGACGTTGACGGCTTAATGCCAACCTCTCATGTTTTTATGAAAGGCCTGAAAGTCGGCAGTGTTGAAAATATAAGTTTTATAGAAAAAAGCGAGCAATTTCTTGTAAAAATCGGCATAAAGGATACATATCGCCTGCCTCGGCATTCCCTTGCAGAAATTTCCAGTACTGACATTATGGGAAATAAGGCCATCAAAATTATCTTCAGTCGTGAAACGCAATATATGCGATCGGGCGATACCTTAGTCGCCGGCGCTGCAACCGGAATGGTGGCTACCCTGATGGAAGAATTACTTCCGTTAAAAAATAAGCTTGATACTTTGGTGGGGTCTTTAAATATAACGGTAGGAGCGCTCAATAATATATTAAATACCGAAACGCAGGCCAATATCATTGCCGGTATAGCTTCCTTACGCCAAAGTTTGTCGAATTTGCAACAACTAACAGCTTTATTTACCAAAGAACAGGAGGGTATAAGAAATATTATTCAAAATACCGATACTTTCATTGCGGAATTACAAAAAGGCAGCAAAAATATCGTTAAAACCATGGAGCATCTTTCACAATTTACCGATTCGCTTCGTTCGGCAGATATAAAAACTACCCTTAGCAAATTTAATGCAATGCTACAACAAATTAATGACCCTAACGGCAGCGCAGGAAAATTTTTACACGACGGCAAGCTGTATGATAATATCAATAGTTCCATTGCCCATCTCGACAGTTTAATCATCGCTATTAAGGCCAATCCGAAAAAATACATTAAAGTTTCCGTATTTTAATTTTTTCTAAAAAAAAACATCATTTTATTCCTCAAGATTATCAATAAGATAGAAAAACATATTTGATTATCAGGCTTTTACAAAATGATTTTTTTTTCGTTGATAATAACACCATTATACTTTTTTTGACATTTGCAAGAGGTAAAGCTATTTTTTTTAACAAATATTTTCTACAATTTTGTACTCGGAACTAAGTTCAAAAAAATTCCGGAAAAAATATGACAAAAGCGACAATGAACAATGAATATTGCCAACAGGTATGGAACAATTGTCTTCGCATTATAAAAGACATTATCCCGAGTGCAAGTTACCGTACGTGGTTTGAGCCCATTATACCGGTACAATTAGCGAATAACATACTTACTATTGAAGTTCCTACTCCTTTCTTTTATGAGTATCTGGAAGAACATTTCATTGATTTGCTCAGCAAGACCCTGCATAAGGAATTAGGCCGTGAGGCGCAATTAGAATATCGTGTCCGCGTAGTAAATAACGGCGGGCAGGTAACCTATCCTCAGCAAAACCGTCCGGAACTAAAGAACAAAAATGTCCCGTTTCCCAATCAGGAAAAAAGCGCTATTACTAATCCTTTTATCATTCCGGGTTTAAAACAATTGGAAATAGATCCTCAATTAAGCGCAAGTTATAATTTTGATAATTTTATAGAAGGCGAATGTAATCGTTTGGCGCGTTCGGCCGGTTTAACGATTGCCGAGAATCCGGGAAAAACAGCTTTTAACCCGCTGTTTATTTACGGAGGTTCGGGTTTGGGAAAAACCCACTTAGCGCAAGCCATAGGTATAAAGGTAAAAGAATTGTGCCCCGAAAAGATAGTATTATATGTAAATGCCAACCGTTTTCAGACACAATATATGGACGCGGTTACCGTAAAGAATAAACTCACCGATTTTCTCCATTTCTACCAATTAATAGATGTGTTGATTTTAGATGACGTGCAAGAATTTGCGGGTAAAGATGGTACTCAGAATGCCTTTTTCCATATATTCAATCATCTTCACCAATCGGGTAAGCAACTCATCTTAACATCTGACAAACCGCCCGTAGAATTGGCCGGTCTGGAGCAACGCTTGTTGTCGCGCTTTAAATGGGGTTTATCAGCCGAATTACAAACGCCCGATTATGAAACCCGCAAAATAATTTTGCGTGGTAAAATTTATAAAGACGGCATTGAAATCAGTAATGCGATAGTTGATTTTATAGCCTCAAAAATAACAACAAATATTCGCGAACTCGAAGGTACGCTTGTATCTTTGTTAGCCCAAGCCACGCTGAATAAAAAGGCTATTACTTTGGAATTAGCCGAATCTATGATCGACAAATTGGTAAATAATGCCCAACAGGAGTTAACCGTTGCCGAAATTCAAAAAGTGGTGTGCAATTACTTTTGTATTACTCCCGAAAATTTAATATCGAAAACGCGAAAACGCGAAATCGTACAAGCGCGGCAAATTGCTATGTACCTTAGCCGCAGTATGACCAAGGCATCGCTCTCTTCCATAGGCGCCCAAATCGGCGGGAAAGATCATGCTACGGTGCTCCATTCCTTCAATACTGTTTGCGACCTTATCGAAACCGATAAGCATTTCAAGCAGCATGTGCTGTCGATTGAAAAGAAACTGAAATCAATACTATAACAATATGACAAAGCAAGAACTTCAACCCGCCGACATATTCAACTATTTCGGTGATATTTGCCTTATACCCCATGCCTCAAAGCATGAAGAAAAACTGATTGAGTTCCTTAAATCCTTTGCAGCCAAACAGGGATTGCCTGTAAAATGTGATGCCGTCGGCAACGTTTTAATCAGTAAACCGGCAAGCAAAGGAATGGAAAGCCGTCCGACCGTTATCCTGCAATCGCATTTAGATATGGTTTGTGAAAAGAACAGCAGTTCGCAACATAATTTCGACACTGACCCTATTGACTGGTATATTGATGAGGGCTGGATTAAGGCCAGAGGTACTACTTTAGGAGCCGATTGCGGCATAGGTATTGCTGCACAATTAGCCCTATTGGCCGATAAAAGCCTTGTTCATGGCCCAATAGAATGCTTATTTACGGTTGATGAAGAAACCGGACTTACCGGCGCTAATGCTTTGGAGCCGAACTTTATGACAGGGAGTATTTTACTCAATCTCGATTCGGAAGACGAGGGCGAACTCTTTATCGGCTGCGCAGGTGGCATGGATATTGTCGGCACTTTTGATTATACCGCCGAGCCTTTCCCCGAAGGCTATGCCCTGTTTGAATACTCGGTAAGCGGCCTGATAGGCGGGCATAGCGGAGACGATATTCACCGCGGGCGGGGCAATGCCGTAAAAATTGCCGTTCGTTTCTTGTGGCAGGCACAGCAGGAATGCAGTATTCGCATCAGTAAGTTTATCGGCGGTAATTTACGCAACGCCATTGCCCGCGAAGCCTCGGCACTTATTGCTGTAGAACAATCGGAAGCAGCAGCGCTTAAACAATTATTCAAGAAACACGAGGCTGAAATTAAATTCGAACTTAGCGCCACTGACGCCGGCATACAGCAAAGACTAAGCGAAGAACCGAGAACAAATGAAGTTGGTCTCATCGACTGGGCGACCCAGGCGCGACTGTTATACTGCCTGCAGGCCTGTCCGCATGGCGTGATAGGCATGAGTCCTGCCATGCCCGGATTGGTAGAAACTTCCACTAACTTAGCTTCGGTAAAATTCGTAGAGAATAACCGAATTTTAGTAGGAACCAGTCAGCGCAGTTCGATAGAAAGCGCCAAACATAACATAGCGCGTACAGTGGAGTCGGTATTTCATTTAGCCGAAGCCGAAACGAAGTGCGGAGATGGCTATCCGGGCTGGGCGCCCAATATCCACTCTCCTATTTTAGCTTTAACTAAAAACGTATATCAGCGGCTCTTTAACACCGAGCCCTTGGTAAAAGCCATACATGCCGGTTTGGAATGCGGTTTATTCCTTGAAAAATACCCGCAATTAGATATGATTTCATTTGGTCCTACCATTAAGAATGCGCACTCGCCCGACGAAAAATTGGACATTCAATCGGTAGAAAAGTTCTGGCGCTTGCTGTTGGAGGTGCTGCGAGAGGTTTAATAGCAATGTGAAAGGTTTATTCGTCTTTACTAAATATATCTTTCAGTTGAAGTTCTACAATTTTACCGAATTTTGCCATCGCTTTCATGTCCATTTGTTTCTTATCGCCTACAATCATAACGGCCATAGGCAAATCTTTAATGTTCTGTAGCCAAAAGGTTTCAATATCTTCAAAAACTAAAGCGGTATATTTCGGCAATAAGGTTTTAAGCGGATCTTCGGTATAGCCTAAACGTTTTGAACTCTCAATATAGTAGGCATAATCACGAAAGTCGGGGCGATTTACCGATGAAAGTTCTAAATATTGTTTTATATTATCTAAACGATCGGGTTTTTTAGGCATATTCCGTATCAAATCCATAAAGGTTTCTGCTGCAATCAGGGTTTTATCGCTTTGTGTTTGCACAGAACCTGAAAAAGAACAGGACTTGCCGGGAAGTGGCGGACGGGAATAACTAGCTCCGGCACCATAAGCCAAGGAGCGGTTTTCACGCATCTCTTGCAATACTAAGCCTGTAAAACCATTAGAGAAATAGGTGTTAAATGCTGTTATGGACGCTTGATCGCTAATATCATAAGCCTTCCCATTGGCAAAGAGCCGGATTTGTGCTTGTAAAGCAGGAAAATTAACAAGGTACACCACATTTTCCTTCACCTGATTAACCTCTCTAACTAAAAGCCCATCGCTCTTTAATGGTGTGGCTGGCATTTTGAGTCCCTGTTCCAACTGTATGCTAAGTTGGGTTGGCGACAATGTTCCGGTATAAAAGAAAGTAGCTTCATATTGGGTAGCCTGCTTAAATGCTGATATAATGTCCTCTGACTTCAATTTCCGGAGCTCCTCTATGGAGGGACGATCGAGATAGTCGGATTGTTGGCCGTAACGCACATAATCAAGTAAGGCAGAGGACATAACAGATGGTTCTTCATACTCGTGTTTACGGGTATACCGAGCGCCTTCGGCATAACGCGAAACTTGATTCTGATACAGTGCAGTATTGTTGATAAAACCACTCGCCAATGCCAATACTCTATTAAAATTTTCACTGGGGCCGGTAATAGTTACATGAGTATAGCTATCGTCTGCCGCAACATATAACGAGCTATTTATTTCGGCCAATTTGGCCTTAAAATCACGGGCGCTCCAGCCACCGGAGGAGCCTGCATTTAATAAGGACACTTGCTCTAATTCCTTAATTTTTTTCGTTCCGACTCCATAGCGCAGGGTTAATGAGAAGATATCATTTACCGGATTTTGCGAATGATGTACAATTGTTCCATTTTTAAGCGTAACTGTTTTAACAGTTGTATTAAAATCAATATAAGGGATAGTTTGTGCCGGCGTTTTTATGTTATATAAAACCTGCGCAAAGGCAGAACTATTTTCTGCGTTAGGAAATTCTAAAGCTTTGTAACCCGGTTTTTCAATATTATCTTTTTTGGAAGAACCCGGCGCTACCTGAAAGACCATGTAATTATCGGTAAAATATTTTTTGGCTACGCGTATCACATCTTCTTTAGTAATAGCGTTCACCATGTCTATGTAATTTACATACTCGTTAAGGTCGGTATTATAGGCAAACATTTCAGCCAATATCCGCGCCCTGTTTGAAATAGATTCCTGTTGACGAACAAAGCGATTTATCATGCTTTTCTTTACAGAAGTAAGCAAAACGTCCGAAAAGTCGCCTTCTGCTAACCGTTTAGCTTGTGCAGCCAATAACTTTTCACCATCGGCAATAGCCTTCATGCGAGCCACATCCAATTGGCGCATGGCATATTTATATGCATCAGGAGTACGAACAGTCGACATTTCAGGACCCTCGTAATAAGCCTGGGCATTGGGAATCATGGATAACTGAAATATACCGGAATTTTTAAAGGATGAATTACCGCATCCGGCTTGCATCAGCTTAGTTTCCATTACCAATTCATCTAACAGACCCGATTGTCCGTTGCTTAATAAATCAGCGCACACATCCAGTACCAACTCATCTTTATCACCACTGGACACACCTCTGAAATGTACCTGAATCTGGTCATAAGGACCTAACTTTAATTTGAGCAATTCTTTGCCTTTGAAAGGAGCCTCCGATTGGACTGCTTGTTCTGGAACAGGCTTCGACACCCATTTACCAAAAGTAGCTTCAATCATTGGCTTAACGGCTGCTACATCAATATCGCCGCACAATATTAAGGCCATGTTTCCGGGCACATAGTAAGTGTTATAGAACTCTTGCAAACGGGTTAATGAAGGATTTTTCAAATGATCTCCGTACCCAATAATGGGACGGCCATAAGGTGTTTTCTTGAACAGGTTCTTCATAATTTCCGTTTGCAATTGCGACATGGCCTGGTCGGAATACATGTTGTACTCTTCGTAAACAGTTTCCAGCTCCGCCTGAAAAGCACGAAATACCGGCTGTTCGAAAATATGACTGTAAATAGTCAGCCAACGCTCGATTTGACTGGAAGGGAACATACTAAGATAAGCTGTGAGATCGTAGCTGGTAAAGGCATTTACGCCCACTCCGCCGATATTGTCGAGCAATTTGGTTAATTCGTTGGGGATACTGTATTGGGCGGCTTTCAACGACTCTTCATTGATTTGCGATTGAATAGCTTCTCGCTGTTTCTTGTCTTTGGTGTCACCTAATTGATCGTATAAAGCTACAATTTTGTCATAATGCGGCTTTTCCAAAGTCCAATCAACGGTACCCATATCAGTTGTTCCTTTAAACATCATATGTTCTAAATAGTGCGCCAATCCTGTGGCATCGGCCGGATCATTAATACTACCGGCCCGCGTAACTACGAAGCCTTGCACTTTAGGTAAACGATGGTCTTCCTGCAAAATTACAGTTAAGCCATTGGATAATTTGTACTGCTCGACTTTAGGCTTTTCCATGGCCATTTGAGCCCAAAGGCCATTAACCATTAATACGGCAACGAGTAGAACAAGGTGAAAACGATAATTAAAAGATTTCATAAAATTTTTATTTATTTAAAGTTGCTTCAAAGATAAGAATAAAATATACATTTTACAATTGTGGACACTATATTTATTTATTCAACTATAAACTCTTGTTGTTGATATATCGGCTCACCTATAACAGATACACCTTCTATTGTAACGACATAACGACCTGGAACAGAGGATGTGTAAATCATTACTTCTCTTCGTTCTTTAGCCTTTAAATCCATTAATGGATCCCAGTACAACAGAGATCGTAAATCCGGTAAATCTTTATTAGTCGCTACTTCCCGACCGGTAAATCGACAAGGATACGACATTCCTTGATACTCCTGAATATTTACATTCTTATTTAAAACAAGTCCCTGATAATCGCCTTTATATGTGGAAAATTTAACTAAGCCATCAAAGTTATGGTTTCCTATACGAAATTTCTGCTGATAGATAGTAATAGATTCTACCTTTAATGGATCATAGTCTAAAATCCTATCGTGGTCAAATAGGAGAATCCCATCAACCAAAACCATACAAGGATTTCTTGAAAATATGGCACTGATGTCATTTTTTATAGCTATCTGCAAAATATTTTTATCATTCGCCTTGCGAAAACGTAGTTCTGATATAAACTCTATAATTACCTCTTTCATATCAGGAAAGCGAGTATAGTTATCCAGCTTATAAACGGCAGGCTTAATAGATAATAATGGGTCATTAGGTACAGGAATGGACGTTAGCACATACTCGTTGAAACGTTGGTTCACCTGCATTTCCATGCTTCGGGCTAATAATTCCGGAGTTAAGGATTTATTCATATACAACTTGGGGAGAGCTCTCGTTTTCGGCCTGGCAAAAGGATCCAACAAATCAATACGAATATTGTTTTGCGGAGTTTCGGAAATATACTCCAGAGCCACTTCCCTGTTACCATAAATTCCTCCTGTGTAAAAACGAATCTCACCCGATTTCGGATCCACAGGAGATACATACACTTCGGTATCGTTCCCTACGACCGATAAAAAGACCGATGAAAGCACTGCATCTTTGGGCAAATTATGAATTTCCCCTGCTATCACTTCACCTTCATAATCCGGAATATGATTCCCGACAAATTTAACAACCGATTTTTCTTCCGTTATACTGGATAAAAATAGCGGAAGCGTTGTTTTTGTTGTTTTTTCAAGGTCCAACCGCTTTACAGAAAGATTGCAGTAAACGGCATGTTCAGTTATATTGTTCATCGTCAGGTAATAAGGAGTGTTTTTAGCCAATACCTCAGAGGCTTTTTCGAAAGTCAATGTAACAGCAGAAGACAATTGTTCTTTGACAGATGCTACAACATGTTTGGTTGTATCAATAGTAAAAACCACATTATCTATCGCACGTTCTGAAGAAAGCGTATTGTAAATAGTTACAATTTTTTCAAAATAACAGAAGTGTTCTTCATTCCGCATTTGCTTGGTGTAAGCAATCATCCGATAATTTCCTGTAGGCAATACCAATGGAATATCTATTTTTCCGCTGCCTCTGCCTTGTTTAAGTGCTACTTTAACCGTTAGCACCACACCGGAAGTATTATGCAACTCTATGTAAGCTACACTGCTTAAGTTAGAAAAGGCAAATATTTTATCTGATATATCAAAGCAATATAATGACACCCATATAGCTTCTCCGGCTAAGTAGGTGTTACGATCGGTTGATAAATAGATGCGTTCTATCGCTCTATTTGCGGAAAAGCCTTGAATATATCCTGCAAATAACAAGAAACTTAGTATTATCCAGTGTATACGTTTAATTTTCATAATTACTGATCATTATTTGGCCAAAATGAAGGCTTATTCTTAGTTCCAAGGGCACGACAATCCACACAACTTTCAGGAACCCAGTCAAAATAAGTATCTTCGAGGTCTCGCGGTATCACTCGGTAGCCCATAATATATAATCTTCTAAAACTAGGCCACTCCCCATTCTCCGGATCAAAAAGAGTACAATAATTAGGCGCTCTATATATTTTCAAATCATTTGCAGAAACAAAAATCCGCTTAGAAGCTACAGTAGAGATATTTACATAACCAAGCACTTTTTTGTTCGGATCCGAAAAGCAATGAATATTACCTGAAATCTCAGTAGGTTGCGGTGCAAAAATACCATATAGCTCATCTGAATTTTTTTTCAAAGTAGCCCAATACCTATAAGCTTCCTGCGAAAGGGAAAATTGATGTACTAGAATAGAGTACAAATAATTGGCCCGAAGATCGGTATGAGTAAATGAAGTCAACGGCATTTGGTAAACAATATTTTCAACCAATCCATCTGTCTGTGTAATCAAAATATCGGTTGAATATGAATTATCCCAGCAATAGAAAGTATTGATATCATTCGGCAAGGGCAAAATCGTATCGGCGGCATAATCGTAATAATGCCTCGTATAGAAAGAACTAGTAAATTCCCAGTCTTCCTGATATTGCCATTTATAATATCGGGAGTTATTGCCAGTACCATGAGTATTCACATAAAAAGTAACTTCCGATTGTGTGGCATTAACAATATAATTCACAGAATCAATGGGAGGTGTCACAAGGATGGGCATTAAATCAGAGGCATAATTTTCCCCTTGCATATAAATACATAATTTGTACTTCATGGCAAGATCCAAATTAGTGGTATTGATAGCAAAGTAGGGCCTCTTACTATTAGGGGTTTTCAATTCACCGACATATTGTATCCCTGTCTCACTTTCCACCCATACCAAGGCATTGGTCTCAAAAATAACTATATTATCGTCATCCAAAGCTAAAGAATAGCTAAGAAAAATCATAGTGGTATCATTCGCCCAAATATCTCCTTCAACAACCAATGTACCACCAGAGGTATCTAAGCCTTCCGGTGTAAATGGAGTAATACAGGATTGCTGTCCTCCCATGAGTAGTAGAATAAATAATATTATATATACATGCTTCATGCTGCTAAAATTTCAAGGTATAATTAATGTAAGGAATAGGCGCTCCAAAAATAGATAATTGGTAACTTTGGATTTTAGTACCACCCGAAGTATCATAATAGACGGAAAACGCATTCTTTCTTCCGGTTACATTATACACGCCAAAAGTAATTACACTATGTGTCCAAAGTTTGAGATTATGGCTCGGCTCTATATTAAAAGCAATATCTGCTCTGAAATAATCCGGTATGCGATAAGCATTTCTATCGGAATATTCTAATCGATATCCACCGGCAATATAGTATTTACTGACCGGAACTGTAACCGGCCGGCCGGTAGCATAATCCAAATTGATTGAAAAGCTATAACGTTGTGTGAATTTATAATTCAGTATCAACTTTACATCATGCGGTTTATCATAGTGTGTCGGATACCAATTTCCACGGTTAATTTCATAGGCTTGTTTATCTCCAGCCTCCTTAAGCATTGTCCGGGAATAGGAATAAGCCACCCAACCATTTAGTTTACCCATTGGTTTTTTAAACATTATTTCTACGCCGTATGCCTTGCCGTCCGTTTCCAGCACATCCTGCTCAATTGTTGGATTCATGCTAAGTATGGCGCCGCTTTTATAATCAAGATAAGCTTGCATTCTTTTGTAATAGCCTTCCACTGAACATTCCAAATGATTGTCAAAGAAATTTTTATATACACCTATGGCCGTTTGCCAGCCTGTTTGTGGAGCGATATTGGCATCACTCAACTTCCATGTATCTATAGGTGAAGCAACTGCCGTGTTGGAAAGCAGATGTAAATGCTGCCGCATAGTGTTAAAGGCCGCTTTCAATATGAAATCATCAATAACAGTGTAACGAATCGAAGTCCTTAATTCAGGATAGAAGTAAGGTTTTACGAATCCGGAAGTTGGTACGTTTACCGTGCCTGAGATCGTGCTTTCATTCCTATCATCTCCCCTATAGGTATTGTAGGTATAAGGCCCTATAGCTGAATAAAAACTAAAACGTAAGCCTAAATCCAATAACAACTTATCTGTGATACTCCATTTATCGCTTGCATATAAAGCCATTTCTAAACCCCTTTCCCGTTGAAGAGCGGTTGATTGCACCTGCGACAGGTCGCCAATCGATCGTATGTTGCCTGGTAATAAATTGTAATAGAATCCATTGAAACCATAGCTCAAGTTGTGTTGTTCATTTATTAACCAATCAAAACATGCCTTCAGGTAATACTGTTCAATATTGAACTCTAACTCGTAAGCATTGACAGGATTTCCCTTCTCTGCCCTTCTATTATAATACTTGTCATATCCGCTGCTCAGCGTCATGAAATGCCGCTCATTTAATATACTACGCCACTTTAGTGCTAAATTCAAGTTTCGGTAATAATAGTCATTATCAGCGCTGAAGCTATATCCATCAGCCGAATAGTACCCATTCAAATAAAGTGTATTAGCACTATTAAACTTATGTGTTAAACCGGCCGTTACATCATGAAAATGAGCAGTACCATTCTTATAGCCGCTATCTTCGGGAAGAAGACTCAATATCCAGTCGGAATAAGTAGTCCGCGCACCAAGAATAAAAGTAGTTTTATCCTTAATGAGTGGTCCTTCTAAATGTATTTTGCTGGCTAATAAGCCAAGTCCTATCGTACCGGTTATTTTATTTGTATTTCCGGTACGGCTGTTGACTTCTAATACAGATGAAATTCGCCCTCCGTATTTAGCCGGAAGCGTACTTTTATAAAGTTCAATATCATTCACCACATCCGGATTAAAAGCAGAAAAAAGTCCAAACAAATGTGAGGGGTTATACACCGTTCCTTCATTAAACAGAATAAGATTTTGGTCAATAGCCCCACCTCTGACATTAAAACCGCCAGACGATTCGCCTACTGATTTCACACCCGGAAGGGTAAGCAATACTTTTACTACATCTGCTTCGCCAAAAACTGCAGGTATTTTTTTAATTCGGATAATCGGCAGTTTTTCCAGACCTATTTGCGTACTTTTTTGGATATGATTGCTTTCTGCAGAAATAGTAACACTACGCAAGGAGGTTACTTTCTCTTTCAGATTGATATCCAATGCTCCATTAGCATAGACCTCAAGTTGCAGATGCATGTCCTCCATTCCTAATGACCTAATATTCAATGTTTTACTTCCTTTCGGTATGATTATCCTGTAAAAACCATACAAATCAGTCAACACCTGTGTAGCATGACCTTCTATTGAAAGCGCTGCTTCAATAACAGCTTCTCCGGTAGCCACATTTCGCACATATCCGGTAAGCACAATTCGGTCGCTTTTAGCAGCAACATTGACATCGCCAATTCTGTACACCTTATTCTCAGAAGTGACGGTACTTCTGGATGCCAATAAAGCGCTCAAATAGGAGGTGTCTGCAGTTGTCAACACTGGCTCAAAATAATCATTCGGAAGCTTGTTTTGCAGATCTGCAAGCAAGAACAATTCATCAGTTCTGTCCGGAATATGCTGTATAGCCTCAGTTACCGGCTGTGCTTCTTTTTCTTTCGGTGCGTTGAATATTTTCTTAAGTGATCGCAAGTTTGTTATTTTATGTAACTTGCCATATCGGAGCGCATATAAGGTAGCTAATGTCTCAAAACTTCTAACTATTGACTCTCGTATGGTCTTTTCTGTATATACTTTTTTCCACTTTTTATAATACTCTAGTTGACCATCATATAACACCTCATAGTAAGCATTATCAATATTGATAAATTGACGTTCGGACAAAGTAAAAGAAGCAACAAAATTTTTATTTACTTGCAAATAACGGTAAGACAAAGTATCATATAAAAGCAGTTCGTCTGATAAAGCATCTAAGTTCAACAAGACATTCGAATATAATTTATCTCTATATACCAAACTGCCTTTTTCATACATGGGTGAAGACAGATAGGGAAATGTTCTATCATTCGATTTTTTCCTTATCTGTGCTATAGGGAAAACTTGCCTGTAAAGCATGGCGTTTTCACCAGCCGCATGCATATAAATTTCACAATCAACTGATTGAGCGGATAAGCTACTCCATTGAATTAACACTACAACACTGACAAATAATTTTTTCATTGCATTATTTGTTCTTTACTCCTTTATTTTTAAATAAAAACTGCACAAAATTGCGCAGTTTTTATTTAAAATATACGTTTATTTATAACCCTACCTACCTACTGCTTCACCCATACAGTATTTCGCAGATAAACCCAGTATCCCGCATATGAATTGTCACTTGTCAGTAAATCATAAACTAGGTAAGAATATGTTCCGAGTCCGCCAAGTAGTCTTATTTCCAATTTATCATCAGCATTCGTATCTATGCTCGTAGGAGGAAAGTCTTGCCCATTATTATTTGCAATAGTACCGTCAAGTAGCGCTGCTATATACGTCCTATAGTCAGGCTCATCCCATCCGGGAAGTAATTCCTGAGATTTCAACGTCAACACCATATTATCTACAGTGGCATAGAGAGTATGGCCCTGTGGATAGAAATATGGAAGAACGCCATCAATTTTTATTGTGAATTTATCTCCAGCAACTCCTGATATGGTTATATCGTATGTTTCACCATTATACCATCCTCCCCCCATATATAAATCTTCCGTAACGGTCCAAGTTCCTACCAAGTCTTCCCATTGGGGAGGCGCTTCAAGCGTAGTGAAACTCATCACATCTCCAAACGTTGTGCCACCTGCAAAACTTGCTGCATAGGCTTTAACATAATATGTTGTTAATTCTGATAACGCTGAAATGGTTACGACAAAGTCACTAGAATTGAAGCTATCATCAAGAGAAGAAGTTATTGTTGGATTCGTAAAATCTGAATCTAAAGACAGAAAAAAGCCTCTGCTTACAACGTTTTCATTCAAAGGGTGCGTGCCATGTAAGTCAACGGAAGAATAGGTGATGTTAGTCGGCGTACCTGTAACTACAGAACTTGGCGACTTTGATGGATCAACAGAATATTGCATTTCGGGGTCATCAGAGCAGCTCGCTATAGCTGCTAATACAACAAATACTGCGATATATTTCATTATTGATTTCATAATTTATTTAATTTATTAAGGATAAAATGTTAATCTTCAAATTTGGTTCCGGTAGGAGTCGGGTTTTGATCAGCAGGACTAATTTCGGAATTATTATCTAATTCCCGAAGAGGGATTTGGAACAAGAAATACCAACTGCCGGCGCTAATCTTGTACTGCACCGGTGCGTAGTGATTTGTACCGTCATATCTTCTATCTATACCCTTTTTCAAGCGCAAATGGTCAAACAAAGAAAAGCCTTCAGCCCACAATTCCACGCGGCGGTGTTGATATACTTCGTCTCCGGTAACGCTGCCCAGATTCCATGCAGGGTCGCGATTAATCATTAAGTCTTTAAGTACAGTAGCAGCTTGCGCTCCGTTGCCTTTGCGCGCATGAGCTTCCGCCTCAGTTAATATCATCTCGGGGACCCGCATGAATACGTAGTGAGCTAACCAATTATCTACTTTTTTAAACTTGACATTGGTATAATCAGGAAAGCCTGCTGCCTCCGGTAGAGTTATATTAGTGCCTACCTTGAATTGCTGGCGACGCACATCTGTGAGCGACATGGCATCATAAAGTTTTCTATCTATTTTCCGATAGCAGCCAACAGCTCCGCCATAACCGGCGTCAAAAGCGCATACGAATGAGAAGAATGAAGCGAACATTGTGGTTGTTTCGCCTGTTATAGGGGCTCCCCACATCCATTCTTTTGAACTAATATTATTACACCCGTCATTCAGCAATTCGGTCGGAGTAAATACACCTAAACCTTCAGCCACAGCCTCTTCACGGGCCATACGAGCGTATGTAATAGCGTCATCCCAATTGTTGGTTACCAAACACACGCGTGAATATAAACCGGCCGCTACGGCCTTATTGATATACGACTTAGCCGGCCTTCTCCAACCATCAAGCAAAACAACAGCAAGCTTAAAATCAGTCTCAATTTGTTCATACACTTTATTCAACGGAGCACGGCCGCCAAAGGATTCTGCGCCTTCCCCCATTTCTCTCGACGATAATATGATAGGTACACCCGGAGCTGTTTCGTTCCCAATGTATGTTTGCTGAAACATTTGGGCTACATAAAAATGTCCAAAAGCTCTAATAGCTAAGGCTTGTCCTAAAAGGGCCTTGAAATCCGGATTTTCCACCTCATACGAAATTTTTGAAATAATCTCATTCGCTCTTGCTATCAGCGTATAGCAGAAATTCCAATAAAAGAAAGGTCTCACGTACTGTTGGCCCCAATAATCTAACTGATGATCGTATGTAAACCATCCATTACCGTTAGTGTGCATGGCCAAGTCATCATTCATTACGTCACCCAGATGACATATTCCCATCCATCCGAAATCCTCATGACGAGTACCAGTCGAACCTTGGGTGTTGTACTGTGTCATATAGGCATAAATACCGGTTTGAATAGCCTCCAATATTTTCATAGCCATTTCAGGATTGTTGTTAATTAATTCGTCAAGATCCGATTGTGTTGCTACACCATTGTTGTCTACATCGAAGAACTCTTTAGTGCACGAAAATAAAATAGCGCTTAATGCCAACATTAACATATATTTTGCAATTGTTTTCATTTTTTTTCTCCTTACATTATTTAGAAATTAATACTTAAACCCAAAGAAATGGTTCTAGCAGCGGAATAGATATACCCGGCACTTCCAGTAAAACTTTGCCGCGGATCAAAACCTTTCCGTGCAGAGAACAACCATAAATTATCTGCTACCACATATACCCTTAACAAATCAACACCAATACCGGATAACACGGATTTTGGGAAATTATACCCTAATATAACGTTCCTTAGGGCTAAGTGTGTGCCGGAGGTCAGGAATCTATCGGAGGAAGCACCAATATTCAGGTTATTTTCTTCCAAACGCGGTATGTTCGAATTGACATTATTCGGTGTCCAACGTTGATACATGTCTTTATGGAATACTTGTCCAGAACGACCTCCAGCCATCAACGCTGAATAAGGTGAATCCTCCACCCATCCTCCAATTTGGTAAGCAGCGGTAATAGACAAGTCAAAGCCTTTATAGTTTACAGATGTCGAGAACCCGCCATATATATCAGGAATAGCCGATGTATTCAAGTCGTAACGAGTAGCAAGACCTGTATCATCAACTAATTCTGTACCGGTTATATTTCCGTCATTATCTGTTACATCGGCATAGTATTGAGGCGCTCCCGTATCAGGGTTAACACCTGCATATTTATACGTATACCAATTATAGGCGCCCGATCCTATTTTCCGGTAGTAAGATCCTGTAGCCCAACCATTCTGAGGCCTATCCGGTGGCAACTTAGTCAGTTTATTCACATAGTGTGTTAAGTTAAACTCAAAATTCCAATACCAGTCAACTGTTTTGATAATATCCCAATTTAAATCTAATTCAATACCCGTATTACGCATTGCCATAGAATTTTCAATCCTGCTAGATGGAAGCCCCATTGACGGCGGCAAGGGTTTATGGTAAATCATATCGTCGGTATTCTTTACGAAGTACTCAAAGGTCAGCGCCAATCGATCAAAAAGTCTTGACTCAAAGCCAGCGTTAAAAGTCTTGCTTTTTTCCCAAGTAATATCTTTATTACCACGGAATACTTGTCCGAGACCCAATACACCTTCTATGTTTACTACCTCGTATTGGTCTAGATAAGGTTGGTTATTACCGATTATATCATTTCCTTGTGTTCCATAGCTTACTCTCAGTTTGAAATCATCAAGCCAAGAAATATTTTGCATGAAATTTTCTTGTTTCACACGCCATGCAGCACTTACTGCATAAAAATTTCCCCATCTCGAATCAGGGTGAAATACCGAAGAAGCATCTCGCCGATAAAGGGCAGAAAAATAGTACTTAGAACGGAAATTATAATTGGCCTGCGCCAAGTACCCCTCAAGGGCATATTCGGCAGAAGAACCGCTTGCATCTACTAATACAGCAGAATTTGCCAACTCCGGATTAGTCGGTATAAGGAAATTTTCCCGTTGAGCCCACAATGATGATGAATTATCTTTCTTAGTTTCATGCACTAACTTAACAGCCATAGTATGATCATCGCCAAAGGAACGCTCCCAGTCTAATATTTGATTGATATTCATTACATAGTAGCGTCCATGCTGTTTTGTTCCACGGCCACCTACATTTTCAGCATCACCTCCATCGGGTGTTTGGAAAGTTATAGATCCATTATGAAAATTATCAATACTGGCATTTGCCGTAAGTTTAAAATCATTTAAGAACGACACAGTAGCATAAGCTTTTGCGTTAATAACATCGGTGGTATATTTTCTAATATCACGTTCTTGCTGGGCAAGAGCGTTGCTATTTGCGCCAAACGGACGAGCATGGCCTTCGGTAACACCATAGTCGTAAAGTACTTTACCGGTATTAGGGTCATACATTTTGTTCCCGTCTGCATCGCGGCGATAGACAGGAAAAATAGGAGCTATCATTTGTCCGGTATAGAAAATGCTGGACAAGGTCGTTGATCCTACATTCGGAGAATTTGACACGGTATTAGCCATCGCCATATTCATACCCATGCTGAACCATGAATTTACCTCCTGATCCAAACTCAACCGACCCGAAATACGCTGAAAAGATGAATTTACAGTGTATGCCTGATCGTAAAGATAGTTTACCGAAGCAAAATACCTGGTTTTATCGGTGCCTCCACGAACAGATACGTTATTTTCCTGCCGCAAACCATAAGTAAAGGCTTCCTCCTGCCAATTATCATAATAAAGTAAGTTAGCATTGGGATTTAATCTTCCGGTAAACGGATCCACTAATACATTACTTGGCACATCATAGCTATTGTAATTACCCAAATTAGAAACAAGTGTTTGCGATGCAAACAATCCTGCTGCTGCTGCCGACACATTTTGGGTGTACATCCTACGGTTGCGAATAGATTCCCAATAAAGTTCATAATAGTCCTTAGGCGAAGTCATAACATCATAAGCAGGAACCCCTCTGTCATTAAAACCGGTTCTATTTTCGAAAGATATTTGCGGTTTTCCGGATTGTCCTTTTTTCGTTGTTATCAAAATAATACCATTAGAACCGCGGGCGCCATAAATAGAAATGGCAGCGGCATCCTTCAATACCGTCATGCTTTCTACATCCTGATTGTTAATCTGATTCAAGTTACCTTCGTATGGTACACCATCCAACACAATAAGAGGGGCTGTTGAAGCAGATATAGAGCCAAGTCCGCGGATATTTATACTTGCGGCCGAGCCCGGCTGGCCCGTAGAACTAAATGTTTGTAGTCCGGGTACTTTTCCCGCCAGACCTTTTGACAAGTTAGAGGTTTGTTCTTTTGCTAATTTCTCACCTTTAATAGTAGAGGCAGCACCTGTGTAGGCTGCTTTTGACACCACATTACCATAAGCAAGCACAACAACCTCATCCAGTAAACGAACGTCTTCCGTCATAGCCACATCAATAACTGTACGACCATTAACGGGAATTTCCTGAGTAATCATTCCCGACATAGTAAACACCAGTACAGCATTTGTCGGTACCGAAATAGCATACCCACCATTTACATCTGTAACAGCAAAAGCATTTCCGGATTTAACAGCCACTGTCGCTCCGATAATCGGCCCAGCGGCATCAGTTACCACGCCCGATACTTGCACGTTTTGCGCCCATAGCACATTAAGACCAGCAAACACCAAGCACATAAAAAACAGTGTGATTTTTTTCATAAAATTAATTTAAGGTTAATAAATATTGGTTTAATTATATTGTTACAAAGTTATTTAATTCCTTTCTGGGTAAATCTATTGTTTATAATTTAATGCAAATATAATGAAAATAATTTAATCTCAATCATATTTTGTACATTTTTTTCATTTTTTCACCCTATAATGCTAAAAAAAAATTCTTAATTTATTAGAAGTCAACAAAGTAAATATGGAAAATATTTTAAAATAAAATTATAATTTTGGGTATCTCATTACGAAATATAGAATGTCCGGCCATACCTTAGTGTTCTGCGAACCGAAAGCAAAACTATCCTCGAAACCTATTTTGCCAAGAAAAACCCTATACCGAGATTGAGAGAAATATCATGTCCTCTATAATCTATTTCTGATTCTGACCATGCAATCATTTTATTAAAACAAATTTGATACCGGATGTCGCCGAATAAATGTAAAGCATTGATTTTTTTCGAAAATCCTAATCCTAAGCAAGCTCTATGTTCAAATTTTATATTATTCTTTAGATTTCTTTCCGTATCTACTATTCTCACTTCTTCAATCAATCCTTCGGATGTGGATCTATAGAATCTATATTCGCCATTTTGTTGAAATGTATATTTATACAAATACGATAAAGTATATCCTCCTTGTACGTACATATCATATCCGGTAATTCGTTGGAAGTTATATTTTAAAAGTACAGTATTATTGAGGCATTTTTTCTTCAATGTAGCTTCATAATCATAATGACGATTTACCAACCCGTGCGCTCCTGATATGTATTTGTAACCCGTTGTACTGTGCTGTTGATGATGTGAAAATTCATATCTTACATCCAATTTCGGATGTATAAAAAATAAATTGCAATTAACAAATAATCCAATAGTCGGATAAAATGACTGTGCTGTATGAACATCTGTTGTTTCGACTAAGAATCGCTCATCTTGATGAATAAATCTTTCAGAAAAAGGAACAAAGTTGTAGTTTAAACCGGAAAAAACACCAAGAGCTAATCGTTGAAACAAGAAATTTCGTTCCTTCTTTTTGACGAAATTATATTCCTTGTCATATACAACACACTCCCATTCTGTACAAACGGCATCATGATATTGTTTTCCTATCGAAATTAAGTCTGTTTGTTTTAATTCTATTTTGCCTTTGTTAAGTTTCTTAATCGTTTCAATATCTTTCGTAAAAACATATTTCAAAACTCCGAGATACTTTTGAGATCGTCCTCTATAGGTATTCCCTCTATGGTTCACTTCTATTTCCTCATTCGTTAAAGGTAGAACCGTTCCGTTTTCATCTTTAACAAAATATTCGCTTGAAAATCCATAGTAATAAATACTTACAATTCCATTCAGCAGATATTCAACAAAAACGGTTTGTTCTTTTTCTCCATCAGGAATACTCAAAGGCACATAACATTTTTCATCGTTATACCCATATAGTATTAACTCTTTGGGAGAATAACTTATTTCTTTATCTTGTCCTTCGGGACGGAAGTGGCAGATATCATTTTTGACACGATTTCCTTTATATAATATTTTCCCCTGAAGAGTATCCCCTGATAAGGTTATTACATAACCGGGCAAAAAATTATCAATCTGCGCCGATAAGGGTGCAGCAAAGAGCAATAAGCAGATTGTCAAATTGATAGTTTTTTTCATGGTATGAAAGTTTATACTAAATTACAAAAGTAGATAAAATTTCGCTTTATTCCAAAATGTAAAATAAAAATATTCATTATTTAGCTGATTTACAAGACATTAATATTTCTTCTTTTTAATAGTTGTAATGTTGTATCATTGTTTCAGGGGGTATTTGGTATTTTAAGGTTAATAAATATTTGGTATTTAGTTTTTTTTTCAATTATTTGACTTAGTACGTCAAATTAACAATATCTTCTCATTTTTTATCATTATTCGAGTGCAAATGTAATGAAATAATTTAAAATACCAAAAAAGATGCAAAAAAAACACCTTTCAAAGAACCAACACGCTCTTTGGAAACTTGAGCAACGTTTATGTAAAATTGAAAATATGATTGATAACTTAATGTTAGAATTTAAAAAACATAATAATACATTATATATCAATAAATTAAATTGTAAAACGGACGAAAATTTACAGGCTAAAGATCATAATGAAAAGTGTACTTTATTTAATTTCATTAAACTGTTTATCAGTGAAGTAGAAAATTCCAGAGCTGCTTCTACAATTTTACAATATAAGAATACCTTACGCTTGCTTAATCGCTATGCAGCAGATGTGTGTCCTATTGATTTTCAGGATATTGACCTTAAGTTTTATGCCAACTTTCGTGATTACATGAATGAGGCCGGTTATTCCGAAACTTATTTTGGAAATCAAATTAAATTTATCCGTTTATTTATGAACGAAGCCACAGAACGAGGCTATAATACGAATATCAGCTATAAAAGCCGAAAATTTTTGTCTCCTCAACTGCATACCACAAAAATATATCTTACGAATGAAGAAATTGCACGCATACAGCAACTGGAATTAGGCGGTCGGAAAAATTTAGAAAAAAGCAGAGATATGTTTATTATAGCCTGCAAAACGGGATTACGCTTTTCGGATCTTATACAATTGAATCCTGCCAATTTTTTGGAAAACAATAAATTATTATGTATCAGCACTCAAAAAACCGGCACTATAGTCCATATTCCACTTACCGGCGATGTAATAGAAATTTGCAGAAAGTACAACTACCATTTACCGGCAATTACGAATGTTACCTTCAATAAGCATATTCGTGAAATAGGAAAATTGGCCGGTTTTTCCGAAATGGTGGAGGTTACTAAACAAGGACTTAAGGATAAGAATTTTATTCCAAAATATAAATTGATAACGGCGCATACAGCCCGTCGAAGTTTTGCCACCAATGCATTCTTAGCCAAAATTCCTTGTCTGTCTATCATGAAAATCACAGGGCATTCCACTGAACAGGCTTTTATGAAATATATACGTATTTCCGGAGAAGATAATGCCCGAAATCTTCTGTTACACCCATATTTTTCATAATCGAAGGTTAATTTGACGTACTAAGTCAAGTTCTAAATGGAAGAACAAACTAAATACCAATATTTATTAACCTTAAATTAATTTTATGAAAAAAATCACACTGTTTTTTGTATGCTTGATGTTTGCAGGCGTCAGTGCGCTATGGGCGCAGGACGTGCAGGTGTCGGGCGTGGTGAATGATACCGACGGACAAGCATTGCCGGGCGTGTCGGTTGTCATTAAAGGAACTAGAGTCAGTACTGTTACTGACATAAACGGTCGTTATAGCATTTCCGCACCGGGTGATGCGACGCTGGTCTTTAATTTTCTTGGCATGAAGGATCAGGAAATAGCAGTGGGCGGACGTACTGCTATTGATGTAACCATGGAAAGTGATGCTACTCAACTTGGCGAAGTGGTGGTTACCGGTTACGGTACCCAGTCGCAACGATCGATGGCTTCTTCTGTAGCTGTAGTTAAATCGGAAAGTATCAAGGACGTTCCAAGTCCCAGTTTCGATCAAATCTTACAGGGTCGGGCTGCAGGCGTGAGTATCACCAATCCCTCTGCGGGCGTTGGACAAGCGCCGGTGGTAATTATCCGCGGGGTTTCAACCATCAATTCGGGAACGCAACCCCTGTATGTGGTTGATGGAATGCCGATGATTTCCGGAGATCTGGCTATGTTCGGTAACGCCAATGCCTTGGCAGACATTAATCCGGCGGATATCGAAACGATGACTATCCTGAAAGATGCTGCCGCTACCGCTATTTACGGCTCGCGTGCAGCAAACGGCGTCATTCTGATTACCACTAAAAAAGGGAAACAAGGCGCCATAAAGGTTAATTACGACATGAATATCGGCTTCTCTGTTCCTACGAAAATTTATGAAACGATGAATGCCAAAGAATATGTAGAATTTAAAACGAAGGCTTGGCTCAATGCGGATCCAAGTCGCGTGCCGGCAAATTCAATTTTCGGAATTTGGGATAAGGATCACAATCTTATTCCTCTTACTTGGGAAAATGGCAAGATTACTAACCTTAAGGAAGGTGAATATATTGACACCAAGTGGTCAGATCTGATTTACAGAAACGGAACGGTACAGAACCACACCTTATCTATGAGCAATGCTACGGATAAATCTGATTATTACTTTTCCATTAATCATGCCAAACAAGGCGGAATTGTTATTGGCGATTCTTATGAACGTTCGGGAATTAGGGCCAATGCAAGCACGCAGGCCAACAAGTATTTGAAAATCGGGATAAGCGCCAACTATTCGTATGCCCATACGCGTAATACGGATTTTGCCCGTAACAACTCTACTTTTTCCATTGCAGGTATGCCGCGTCAAGCTATGATTTTACCACCCAACATTCCGGCAAGAAATCAGGACGGAACACCTTTTCATGAATTCGGAGATGCGACTGGTTTTGGACCCAACGGTTTTAACTGTACTTATCACAATCCTATCGCCACTTATGAATATGGCACCAGAATTGATACATGGGTGAACCGTATGATTGCCAACGCTTACGCTGAAATCACACCGATGGACGGTTTAAAATTTAAATCGCAATTCGGCATTGACTTCGCACAGACGGAAGATAAAGAGCAATGGAATCCATACCATGGCGACGGTGCAAGTTTCCCCAACGAAGGTAGAGCTTGGGCTTCTAACGCTAAAGACAGTAAATGGACATGGACCAATACCCTTAGTTATAATACCACCATTAGTGACGCTCACAATATAAGCGTATTGGCAGGTATTGAGTCGTCCAGAGATAATTTCGGTTACTGGGATATTGAGGGACGGTATTCGTCCGACTTCTCTTTCATGGGAATCGAATCCAATTGGGGAACTTACATCGGAACTGGCAATTACTACGAAAGAACCCTGTTTTCCTATTTGGCTAATCTGAATTATGATTACCTCGGCAAGTACATCTTGTCGGCTAATTTCCGCCGAGACGGTTATTCGCCCTTAGGCGCCAGCAGTCGCTGGGGTAATTTCTGGGGCCTTGCCGGCGCCTGGAGGATTTCGCAGGAGGGGTTTTTCGGCGGATTAACCGAAATTGTCAACGACCTGAAATTGAAAGCAAGTTATGGCGTAGTCGGGAATACCGAAATTGGATATTACCCCTCGCTGAGCTATTATGAGGCGGCCTATTATGGCGGAACGGGAGCTTTGCAGATGTCAGTTATCGGCGACAGTAATCTGAAGTGGGAATCATCATCAACCATGAACTTCGGGGTCGAAGCCTCATTATTTAACAGCCGCATAACCTTTCTTGCCGATTTTTACTATAAGAAATCCATCGACTTGATTTTGGGCGTAGCTCAGGCGCCTTCGGCAGGTATTTACGGCCGCAGTTTGGTAACCAATACCGGACAACTCAGCAATACCGGCGTTGAATTGAGTATTTCCGCCGATATTGTGAGAACTAAAGATTTTGTCTGGACTTCCGCTTTTAATGTAGCTTTCAACAAAAATAAAGTATTAAAATTAGAAGAAGATATTCCTCATGAGGCCGAAAGCACAGGAGGGGTTACTAACAAGACTGTTGAAGGGAAATCGATAGGACAACTTTATCTGTATCCGACGGGAGGCGTGGACCCTGAAACCGGCCGCCGTATTTTTTACGGTTTACAGGGCGAAAAGGTCTATTACCAACATGCAGCTGCCAACGGACTCGGACCGGGTTGGTACTTAGAGGACGGCACTCTTTTTAATACAGATTATCTCGGAATGGTGATTTGCGGCAATACCCTTCCTACCTATTACGGAGGGTGGACAAATACTTTCACCTATAAAGGTTTCGACTTGAATCTCTTCTTCCAGTTTTCCGGCGGAAATCATATTTTTAACGGAATGAAATCAACCGGCAGCGACATGCGTTTTTGGAACAATTCTAAAGAAGTACTCAGCAATCATTGGACAGAAACCAACAGGAACGCTACTTATGCCCGACCGGTTTATACGGATAATGTTTCTAACGGCTCAGCCTTTAACATGAGCGATTTTGTGGAAAAAGGCGACTATCTCCGTTTAAAAAACCTTTCTTTAGGTTATACCTTCGACACAAGACGCTGGCTTGCAAAGATAGGTGTTCCCATCTCTTCGGTACGTTTGTATGCTCAGGCGCAGAATTTGTTTACCATTACCGGATATACAGGCCAGGACCCGGAAACAATATCCAATGTCTCGCATCCGATTCTGAATGGTGGTATTGACAAAAATACGCTTCCACAGGCCCGCAGCTACACTTTTGGCGTGAACATCAGTTTTTAACCCGATAAAAATATAAATGACATGAAAAAATATATATTAAATTTAATAATACTGCTCAGCGTATCCGCTTTGTTGTGGAACTGCGGCGAAGATTTTTTGGAGCAGGATAAACCCTTGGTTTCTACAGAAGCTATTATCTTTAGAGACGCCGAAAAAACAGAAATGACCCTTTTAGGATTGTATTCCTCTGTGAAAGGCGATTATTGTAACTATCTCGGCGGCAGAACATTCATCGCGTTTGATAATCGTGGAGATGATATTGTAAATATAGATCCCAATCTCGTTACATTATTTTACACCTACATGATGTTGGTAAATTCAAGCAACACTGAAGTTGAAGAAGCCTGGTATTACGCTTATTTAGCCATCAACAGAGCTAATGTTTTTATAGAAGCCATAAAAGAATATAAGACGGCAGAAATTATAGGCGATCAATTGGCAAGTCAATATGTTGCCGAAGCCAAATTTATTCGCGCCTTGAGCTATTACTATCTGCTGCAGTTGTATTCGCAACCCTACAAACTCGACAGGAATGCGAGAGCCTTTCCCTTGCGTTTAACGGCCATCAAGGGTGGCGGACAGAGCCATTGTCCCAGTTCTACCAATGCTAAGATATACGCAGCTATATTAGACGATTTGAGCAACAGTGAAATCGCGGCCTTACCTGCCGACGCCGGTATTAAAAATCGCGCCACAAAAGCTGCTGCCAATATGTTGAAAATGCGCGTATGTATGGCTATGGAAAACTGGGCCGATGCCATTAGCGCCGGAGAAGCTATAACCGGTTATCAGTTGGTATCCGATGTTACGGCTATGTTTTCCCCTCCGTATAATACGAATGAATCCATCTTTTCGCTGGCCATGTCCGATAACGACCAGCCCGGTACACAACGTGCCCCCTCTAACTATTATACTACAGGCAGAATTTGTATCATTGACAAGGCGAACGGCGTGATGTCGAAAAGCAATTACTCCTTACCGGGCGACAAACGGGTAATGGCTTTTGACAAAGACGGCAGATTGGCCAAATATGACGACGGCATATTGATTTCTACTCCTATTTTCCGTTTTGCGGAAACAAAACTCAATCTTGCCGAATGTTATGCACAGAGCAATAGAGCAGCAGACGCTAGAACAGCCTTGACCGATGTGAGAAGACGGTCTATACCCGTCGCTGCCGACCTGTTGGACATATCCTCTTTGTCGGGAGCTGCTTTGTTAGAGGCTATAACCGATGAAAAACGCCTTGAGTTTATTGGCGAAGGCATGCGCGGCATTGAAATCATTCGTAAGGGCGAAAATTTTATAAAATTATCCGCCTCGCCGGCGGTTAATGTAGCGCCCACAAGCTCATTCTACACCTGGCCTATTCCCGACAACGAAAGAGTAAACAACTCATTATGGAACGAGTTGGCTCCGTAATTTTATTAAATACAGTAAAAATTAAAGAATATGAAAAAATATTTATTACTTAGCGCCATTTTTTGCTTCGCTTTGACAAACTGTACAAACGAAGGAATGGAATTAAACACCTATGGCGGCAAAGGGTTGTCTTTTGTGCATTTTGTAGGAGATAAATTAGATATTTCCACTGCATTAGATGAGCCGGCTGAACATAATGTAAGAACCATAACGATAAGCTCTACTGAAAAATCCGATGTAGAGCGTTCTTATACCTTGACGATTGATCCCTCCTCAACGGCTATTGAAGGAACACACTACACCTTGTCGTCGAAAACGATAACTATCCCCGCGGGTGCATACGCCAGTAATGCGATAACAATTACTGTAGTCGTAGATAATCTAATCAAGGACGTCCTTACAGCAATTTTGGTTATGGACGACAAGGACTTTATTGATTATGGCAGTGTAATGACGGTCTCTATGAATCGTTACGACCTCTGTGAATTTGAAGAGTCCATGCTGGTTGGTACATTTAACTATGTATCACCGCCAAGTGAGTGGTACGAATCCGGTGTCTTAACGCTTACAGCCGATCCGGGTGATCCGTATAAAATTTACATACAAGGTATTCCATCAGAGGGCCTTACATGGAATGGAACTCCGATAGTATTGAATGTTCAACCTTATGCACCCGGTTTAACCGATCTAAGCCTTAGCGGGCCAAAAGCGGTAGTAGCAGATGATTTGGGAGAATGGGGTTATCCTTATTATACTAATTTTGCTTTTGAAGCGGTTTCAGGTTCGTTCAACGTCTGCTCAGGAGCTTATACCATCTATTTTGAGATAACTGATGATGATCCTATACCTTGGGGTACGTATTTGTTTACATTCAGTAAATAATAACAAAGAATAATAGTTTTATTAAAAAGAAGGCGTTTGGAATTTGCAAACGCCTTTTTTTGTTAAAGTAAATTTTTAAAAATATGAAAAAAAAACTTTTACTGCTTGCAGGGCTTTGCTTGGCATTGTTGTTAAATGCTCAAAACAAGTCTGCTACTACTATTGTTGCAGCAGGTGAAGATCCTGACAAAATATTGGCCTCCTCAAGTTTTTTATTCTATGATTATCAAGATGCTACATTCTCTTCTAAGCAAGGATTCGGGAAAGCTAAAATGAATTATAATATGTTGACCGGAGAGATGATGTTTATTAACGAAAGAGATACTTTGGCCTTAGCTAATCCGCAGGATATCAGCTCTATTAAAATCGGTAAACAGGAGTTTATTTATAAGTCGAAAGAGTTCATGGAAATTTTGCAGGAAGCGGACAATAAAATGGTATTATTACGCCGCCGTATTAAACCTGCAGCAGTAAAACGAACAGGGGCTTACGGCATTGCAACATCTACCGATGCTATGGATCAAATTAGCGTTTTTTCTATGGAACGTATGGGTAACCAGACTACTACAGATATAAGCGCCACTCAAATAGTAACTTATGAAATAGTATATACCTTTTATCTTCAGGTCAATAATTCTTTATATACAGGCGCCACCGAGAAAAATTTCCAAAAGGTTTTTAGCATAGATAAGCAACTCATTAGTAATTACATCAATGAGAACAAGCTAAATTTGAAAAAAGAAGAGGATATCATTCAGTTATTTAATTTCTGCGCCGAAAAAAACTGACTTATATCGCAAATCCTGATACTTGATACCTGTCGCCAAGTTTTGACGTAGTAACCTAATAACCAATAAATCATAATTCATAACTCATAATTCATAAATTTTAACTATCTTTGTTCCAATAAAGTTAACTTTACGAACATGGATTACGATTTATTAGTCATAGGCAGCGGCCCGGGAGGCTATGTGGCTGCCATCCGCGGCGCCCAATTGGGCATGAAAACAGCTATTGTAGAACGCACCGAATTAGGCGGCATCTGCCTCAATTGGGGCTGTATCCCTACCAAAGCCCTGCTTAAAAGCGCACAAGTATTTAATTACCTGAAGCATGTAAACGATTACGGACTTAGCGTAGAAAGTACGCTAAGTGCAGATATTGAAAAAATCGTAGCCCGTAGCCGAAATGTAGCTGCCGGCATGAGCAAGGGTATCGAATACCTGATGAAAAAAAATAATATCGCCGTAATCCCCGGACATGCTTGCCTATTAGCCGACAAAAGTATAGAAGTAACAGCTACCGACGGCGCCAAGCAACAGGTCTCAGCTACACATATCATCATTGCCACAGGCGCCCGTGCAGCTATGCTTCCCTTTGCCCCTATAGACGGCGAGAAGATTATTGGTTACCGCGAAGCATTAGTTCCCAAAAGCATACCCAAAAGCATGGCAGTCATAGGCAGCGGCGCCATAGGCAGCGAAATGGCCTGGTTCTACCATTCCATGGGCGCTCAAGTAACGCTTATCGAATACCTTGATAATATCGTCCCTTTGGAAGACGAAGAAGTGTCGGCGCAACTCAGCCGCTCGTTCCGCAAGGCCGGAATGAAGATTATGACAGGAACGGAAGTGCAGGCAGTTGCCGCTTCGTCGGAGGGTTGTTCCCTTTCGTTGAAAACAAAGAAAGGGGAAGAACACCTGCATGTTGACATTGTGCTCTCGGCCGTAGGAATTAGGCCTAATACAGAGGGCATAGGATTAGAAAGCATTGACATAACGACAGAAAAAGGCCGCATAAAAGTAGATGAGCATTACCGTACCAATGTAGTCGGTATTTACGCCATTGGCGATGTGATTGCCACACCGGCCTTGGCTCATGTAGCCTCCGCAGAAGCTATTCATTGTGTAGAACATATTGCCGGTATGGAGGTGCAGCCTGTCAATTACCATAATTTTCCTTCCTGTATCTATACCTCGCCTGAAATAGCTTCCTGCGGCCTCAGCGAAAAGGCCGCCAAGGAAAAAGGCTTTGAGGTGAAGATCGGGAAGTTTCCGTTCACCGCTTCCGGAAAAGCAGCTGCCGCAGGCGAGAAAGACGGTTTCATTAAACTTGTTTTCGATGCCAAGAGCGACCTGCTCTTAGGCGCACACCTTATCGGAGCCAATGTTTCGGAAATGATAGCAGGATTAGTAACGGCGCGTAATCTTGGCGTAAAAGGGAAAGACCTCATTCATTCCATTCACCCGCATCCGAGCATGAGCGAAGCTATTATGGAAGCCGCCGCCGCCGCGCATGGGGAGGTTATACACCTATAATGCTCAAGGTTGAAGGAGGGGAAATTATTCGTTGGCTAGGCCCATTTCCTGACTTCGACACTTTATGTTTTTGATTTCATACCTTATGTGAGAGGATAAACGAGTAGAATATTGTTGCTTTAATTTGTTGAGACCGATTTGTAGCAGGGGAAAAAGAAAGCGAGGCTTAAAGGCCCCGCTCTAAATGTTTTCACAACGGAATAATCCTTATTGTGAATTGCTTCAAAATTTATGCAGCAAATATACGTATTATTTTTGAATAATAACAAAAAAATATATAATTTTACATACTAAATTGAAATATATTATCTTATGAAACAAATTTTAGGACTGGATTTAGGTTCTGCTTCCGTTGGGTGGGCAGTCATTGAAGAAAAAGACGATAATACAAAAATCGTTGCCTTAGGGAGCCGTATTATTCCTTATGACGGTACAGAGGGGCAAGATTTTGCTAAAGGTACAGGAGAAAGTCGTAACGCCTTGCGAACAAAGGCGCGTACCGCCAGAAAAGGTTACGACCGCTATCAGTTAAGACGAAAATATCTTGTTGACACGCTTGTAAAAAACGATATGATGCCCGATGAAAACCTGAAAAGTTTACCCAAAATGCAACTTTGGGAATTACGTGGCAAAGCCGTAACTGAAAATATATCGAAACAGGAATTAGGGCGCTTGTTACTCTGGCTCAATCAAAAACGTGGCTATAAAAGCAGTCGCAGTGATGCTAATTTAGGGAAAAAAGATACCGAATATGTAATTGCAGTGAAAAGTCGTTATGAAATAATTAAAGAGAAACATTTTACAATCGGTCAATATTTCTATAATGAATTGAAAAACAACGAATATTTTCGAATAAAAGAAAATATCTTTCCACGTGAAGCATATATAGAAGAGTTCGATACGATTAGCGCAAAGCAGAAAGAACATTTAGGTTTAACAGATGAATTAATTGCAGAAATCCGCAACAAAATTATCTACTATCAACGTCCGCTGAAATCGCAAAAAGGACTTGTTTCGGTATGTGAATTTGAAGGTTTTTGGACTAAAGATAAAGACGGTAAAGAATTTTTCGTTGGTCCGAAAGTTGCCCCGAAAAGTTCGCCTCTATTTCAGCTTGCTAAAATGTGGGAAAATGTAAATAATATCAAATTGAGTTCAAAACAAGGCGAAACAATAGAATTGACGCTGGAAGAAAAGCAAAAAGTTTTTGAACATTTAGATAATCACGAAAAACTGACACCGACTGATTTATTCAAGATGTTAGGAAAAAACAAAAACGAATTTACGGTTACAAAACAGTTGGAAAAAGGCATTCAAGGGAATATTACTAAAAATGCAATCACAAAAATTCTATGCGAAAATGAGGCCTATAAAAACCTGCTTAAATTGGATTTAAACATTATTGAAACGGATAAATTCGGATACTTATATGCTAAAAAAACAGGGGAAGTTTTAGGAGAAAAACCAATCAAATATATTGATGCAAAAGTAGAAAAGGAACCTTTTTATCAACTTTGGCATACCATTTATTCAATCAACGATACGCAGGAATGTAGTAATGCGCTGCAAAAGCGTTTTGAAATTGATGCCGAAACTGCCGATAAACTTGCCTCGATTGATTTCAGTAAATTTGCCTTTGGAAATAAATCAGTAAAAGCTATTCGTAAAATTCTGCCTTATTTGATGGAAGGCGATATGTACAGCTCCGCAATGAATTATGCGGGTTACGACCATTCCAATTCTTTGACGAAAGATGAAAATTTTGGACGGAAACTTCTTGAGAAACTTAAACCGATTGAGAAAAATTCACTGCGACAACCGATTGTAGAGAAAATACTCAATCAAATGGTAAATGTGGTAAATGCCATTATAGGAAAGTATGGAAAACCCGATGAAATTCGTATTGAATTGGCACGGGAATTGAAACAAAGTAAAGAAGAGCGTAACGATACTGATAAAGCAATGAGCAGGCGCCAACGTGAAAATGAAGACATTACAAAACGTTTAGCGGAGTATGGATTGCGTGCCACAAGGAACAATATTATCAAGTGGCGATTATATGAAGAAATTGATAATCAGGACAAGAAACTCAACGCAGTTTGTGTTTATTGCGGGCAGCCTATTTCTATTACGGAAGCAATAAAAGGTGCGGAAGTTGATGTTGAGCACATTATTCCCAAATCAAAACTTTTTGACGATTCACAAAGCAATAAGACACTTGCACACCGCCGTTGCAATTCCACTAAAGGCGATATGACGGCTTATGATTTTATGAAAACAAAACCGCAGCAAGAATTTGATGCTTATGTAGAGCGGGTAAATTCATTGTTTGCCAACAAAATAATAGGTAAAGCGAAACGAGATAAATTGTTGATGTCGGAGGATAAAATTCTAGATAATTTTATAGACAGGCAGTTGCGGGAGAGTCAATATATTGCAAAAAAAGCGAGAGAAATCTTACAAACAATTTGTCACAATGTTTGGAGTACGAGCGGTACAGTAACCGCAGAATTACGTCATCTATGGGGTTGGGACGATGTTACGATGAATTTACAAATGCCTAAATATAAAGAATTAGGTTTAACGGAAATAAAAGAATGGGAAAGTGAACTCGGCAAAAACAAACATTCAAAAGAAGTTATTAAAGATTGGACAAAACGCGATGACCACCGCCACCACGCTGTTGATGCGCTCACGATTGCCTGCACCAAACAAGGATTTATTCAGCGTTTTAATACTTTGAATTCAAGTGAAACAAAAGACGCAATGCAAAAAGAAATAAAAGCGGCGAAAGAAAAATATGGAAATAATTATAATGAAAAAATTTTGAAAGAAACTAATGAAATTGTAAAAAATCATACAGGGAAAATTTCAAAACTTGAAGAGTATTTAATTACACAAAAGCCGTTTGCCACAAATGAAGTAATGAATGCCGTTTCTAAAATCCTAATTTCATTCAAATCGGGCAAAAAAGTAGCTGTTTTTGGAAAACGAAAAGTTGGGAAACGAGGCAATAAAAAAGTTGTTCAAGAAGGTATCATCATTCCTCGTGGCTCATTGAGCGAAGAAAGTGTTTACGGAAAAATCAAGACGATAGAAAAGAATAAACCTGTAAAGTATTTACTGGAGAACCCACATTTGATTTTTAAGTCATATATAAAAACATTAGTAGAACAGCATTTGGAAAAGTTTGAAAATGACACGAAAAAAGCACTAGCATCACTCAAAAAAGAACCAATTTATTTGGATAAAGAAAAGTCCAAAATTTTGGAATATGCTACTTGCTTCAAGGAAGAATTTGTGATAAAATATACCGTTGATGCGAATTTCAATAAAACCGACAAAGTAATTGACGGAAAAATTAAAGAAATTCTTCAAAATCGATTGCAAAAATTCGGGAACAAACCCAAAGAGGCTTTTAAAGATGTACAGCAAGGTCAAAAATCTTTAAAATGGTATGAAGATGAAGAGTTAGCATGTCCGATTTTATCAGTTCGTTGTTTTACCGGACTTTCAGCAGTTGTTCCTGTAAAGAAAGACGAAGACGGTAAGGATATTGGATTTGTAAAACCGGGAAATAACCACCATATTGCCATTTACACCAACAAAGAAGGAAATAAATCGGAATATGTTTGTTCCTTTTGGCACGCCGTAGAACGCAAAAAGTATGGAATTCCTGTGATTATCAAAAATACAAATGAAGTTTGGGACAAAATATTACAACAGCCTGAAAGCACTTATCCGCAAAGCTTCTTGGAGCAGCTTCCGCCTGTCAATTTAGAGTTGAATTTGAGTATGCAGCAAAATGAAATGGTTGTTTTGGGAATGACTGATGAGGATATAAAGACTGCTATTGAGAGTGGAGATTATAAGCAAATTAGTGAACATTTGTATCGTGTACAAAAATTATCACTTAAACCAAGCAGTGGACAAATTGATATTGTGTTTAGACATCATCTTGAAACCAAATTAGTTGATGATACTAATTCAAAAATTAGCAAAAGGTATTTCAATGTGCAGAGTTTGAAAGCACTATTTTCGCTTAACCCGTTCAAAGTGAAAATTGATTGTTTAGGAAACATAAAAGCCATAATCAATTAATTATAAAGCAACAAAAATGAGTAATTATGTCAAATGCATTCCTAAAAAAGGACTTCAAATTTATTTGAATCCGAAAAACGAAAAGGAATTGGCAAAAAGGTATAAGGAAATTAATAACAAATAAAAATTACGAAAGAATAATGGAAGAAGTTGCATGATTAAGAAGACCCTTTATATTGAGAACCCCGCTTATATCAGTTTAAAAAACAAGCAATTAGTAATCAAACTCCCCGAAGTGGAGAAAAATGATCGCTTGCCCGAAAGTTTTAAAGCGGAAAATGTGCGGACTATTCCGATTGAAGATATCGGTGTTGTAGTCTTGGATAATAAACAAATCACTATTACACACGGATTGATAGAGGCACTGCTGGAAAACAATTGTGCAATAGTTACTTGCGACAGTCGCCGAATGCCTGTTGGTTTACTCTTGCCTTTAGAAGGAAATACAATTCAAAACGAGCGCTTTAGGGCGCAAATTGAAGCCTCGCTTCCCTTAAAAAAGCAATTATGGCAGCAAACTGTTCAAGCGAAAATAGAAAATCAGGCTGCTGTTCTCAAAATATGCCGTAGCGCCGAAGTACGTAACATGTTAAAATGGGTTGAAGAGGTACGTAGCGGCGATGCTGATAACATGGAAGCACGGGCTGCCGCTTATTATTGGAGAAACCTTTTTCCTGATATTGAGGGCTTTGTACGTGGTCGCGAAGAAATGCCGCCCAATAATCTGCTGAACTACGGTTATGCCATTCTTCGGGCAGTAGTGGCGCGGGCATTAGTAGCGAGTGGCTTACTGCCCACCTTAGGTATCCATCATCACAATCGTTACAATGCCTATTGTTTGGCTGATGATATTATGGAGCCATACCGTCCCTTTGTGGATAAATTGGTGGTGGAAATAACAAATAATTACGAATTGAAAGTTACGAATTACGAGTTAACAAAAGATGTCAAAGCGAAATTATTGCAAATTCCTGTTTTGGATGTAATGATAAACGGGCAGCGTAGTCCGCTGATGATTGCAGCAGGCCAAACCACTGCTTCCTTGGCCAAATGTTATTCGGGAGAACTGCGTAAGATTGTTTATCCCGATTTTGAATAATGTGGAACGTTTCAGCGAATATCGAATTATGTGGGTACTTGTATTTTTCGACCTGCCGACAGAGACAAAAAAAGAACGGAAAGCCCACGCACAATTTCGTAAAAAATTGATGGAAGATGGCTTTACTATGTTCCAATTTTCCATTTACTTGCGCCATTGCGCCAGTCGCGAAAATGCAGATGTTCACGTAAAACGGGTAAAAACGCTTTTGCCGGAGAAGGGCTATGTGGGAATTTTATGTATTACAGATAAGCAATTCGGCACCATGGAATTATTTTATTGTAAGAAAGAAAAAGAGCTTGTTACTCCCTATCAGCAATTGGAGCTTTTTTGAAAAAAGGTAGCAATGAACAGATTTTTTATTTTCAAATAATCTGGAAACTTTAGCTATGCGACACCCAAAACAACAAATTAGAGCCACATATTTGGCATAATCGTTGGAGAATTATGTGTTTTCTTAAGGCTGAAAGCCTTTATTCCCACGTTCAATTTTTCTCTGCGACACCCAAAACGGTATTGTAAAAATTTCAAGATATTGATTTAAAGATGATTGAAAGAAACACAATGAAAAAGTGTCGAAGTCAGGAAAAAGTAGCAATGAATTTTTAGTAAACAAAAAAACTCGCCATTATCAGCGAGTTTTTTATTTCGTGAACAGATTTTTATTCTCAAATAATCTCTGTAAGTTGTTATTTTTTACCTTAATAGAAACATCGCACTGTTCACGATGTCAAAGATACAAATTTTGAAAGCAATTCACAACGCTACATTCGTTACAGTTGATGGTTATATAACTGTTCACGATGTCAAAGATACAAATTTTGAAAGCAATTCACAACTCGACCGGTCAACAATGCCAAGTGCAATGTACTGTTCACGATGTCAAAGATACAAATTTTGAAAGCAATTCACAACGGTTGAGAACCATCTATTTCTATCTCCTCACATAACTTATCGGTAAACACTATTCCTTGTATGTGGTCGTATTCGTGTTGGAAAATGATGGCCGTAAATGAATCTCGGCGACTGTAGCCTTCCAAGCGTTCCCGTATTGTTTCTCCTTTTTCATTGAAATATTCTGCCTCTATCCATGGATAACGAATGGAATCGCCGCTTTGGTCGGCAACAGATAAACAGCCGTCTCTTTTAAAGCAAACAGTGGTGTCGGCCTGTGCTATGATTTTCGGATTAACAACCACCTGAACAGGCTGCTCCTGCAAGTCTAAGCGCGTAAACAGGAAAAGATTTTTAGAAATGCCTACCTGCGGCGCTGCAATGCCAACGCCCTGCTCCGCCTCCATCGTTGTTTTCATTCGATCAATAAATAAATGAAAGGTAGTATCATCAACGAAATTAAGGAGGTCGCTGCAAGTCTGTCGAAGGAAAAGGGAGTCTTGTTTGTCGGTAATTTGCAAAACGCGGAAAGGCGTTTCGGCGTTACCGGAATGAATGAGCGCCTTATCGGATTCAGTGAATGGGGACACACCCGTCGGCGTTGCGCGTAATTTCTCGTCGGCACTTGCCTGCATTACGGCAGCAAGCGACAAGCATAATGCAATAATAAAAGATAGATATTTTTTCATCATACAAAAAATTACGAATGGAATTTATAAAGTTAAGAATTTTTTCGTATCTTGCAGCATTATTAGTTCAAAGTTCAAATGAATACATATATGACAATAGAAAACAACACAGCGGTGGCTTATTTTGCGGGTGGGTGCTTTTGGGGCGTTGAACACCTTTTGCGGAGACAATCGGGAGTGCTTAGCGCTGAAGCGGGTTATATGGGCGGAATAACCGTTAATCCAACTTATGAGGAAGTTTACCAAGAACTTACAGGCCATGCCGAAACGGTGAAAGTGCTTTTTGACCCTGCGATTGTCAGCTTTGAGGTTTTAGCGAAGTATTTCTTTGAAATACACGACCCTACGCATTTAAATCACCAGGGACCCGATAGAGGCGAACGTTACCGCTCGGAAATATTTTATACTTCTTTCGAACAAAAAGAAGTGGCCGAAAAGCTAATTAACAGCTTAAAATCAAAAGGATATAATGTTGTAACCCTGCTTACGCCGGCCTCAACTTTCTATCCGGCCGAGGGTTATCATCAGCATTATTATGAAAAAACAGGCAAAACACCTTATTGTCATGTTTATACCCCTCGCTTTTAAAAGAAAAATCGTTTAATTGCTTGCCTTTTTAAAAAAAATGACTACCTTTGAAGATTTGATTTTTAAAAGGTAATAATTTATTAATATTTAAAATATGAAAACGTATACAACCGATCACATTCGAAATTTAGTCTTGCTTGGAGGAACCAACTCAGGCAAAACCACCCTGGCCGAAGCCATGCTGTTTGAAGGTAAAGTTATTGACCGACGCGGCACAGTGGAAGCCAAAACTACCATGAGCGATAATTCGGAAATTGAACAGCTCTACCAACGCTCTATTTATTCAACCATGTTGTATGCGGAGTTTATGGATCATAAACTGAACGTTATTGATACTCCGGGTTCAGACGATTTTATCGGCGGTGTAATTTCAGCATTTAAGGTAGCCGATACCGGCCTTATGGTGATTAATGCCCAACGCGGCGTTGAAGTGGGTACCGATATTATGGCCCGCTATGCCGAAAAGCATAATAAGCCGGTAATTGTTGCCATCAATCAACTCGACAGCGAAAAAGCATCATGGGAAGATACGATGGACAGCGTGAAGAATTTATTTGATAACAAAACGGTGCAGATACAGTATCCCGTGAATCCGGGACTCGGCTTTAATGCTTTTGTTGATGTGCTGGCCATGAAGATGTACCGCTTCAAAGACGAGAACGGCACACGCGAAGAATTACCCATTCCCGCCGAAGAAGAAAGCCGCGCTACCGATTTGCGTAAGGCACTGGAAGAAATGGTGGCCGAGCAGGACGAAACTTTGATGGAAATTTTCTTTGATAAAAATACGCTTACCGATGAGGAAATACGCCGCGGACTGCAAATCGGTTTAGCTAACCGTCAGCTATTTCCTGTGTTCTGTGTATCGGCGAAGAAAGATATAGGCACAAAACGTTTGATGGAGTTTGTCATTAACGTAGCTCCATCGCCCGACAAGATGAGCGGTAACAAAACTACTGGTGGCGAACTTGTACCTTGCGATGTCAATGGCGTTCCTTCTATCTTTATATTTAAAACCGTGCTGGAACAACACTTGGGCGAGGTGTCTTATTTCCGCGTAATGTCGGGAAAGATTACGGAAAGCATGGACTTTGCGAATGCAGTCAATGGCTCTAAGGAACGTATTTCCGGCCTCTTTGCGGCAGCAGGGAAGAAACGCGAAAAAGTAACCGAAATGGTTGCCGGCGATTTGGGTTGCACCGTGAAACTTAAAAACTCAAGGACTAATCAAACCCTGAACGGCGGCGGTAAAGATTGGGAATTTGAGGCTATTAAATTTCCGCCTGCAAAATTCCGCGTAGCCATTAAAGCGAAAGTGGAAAAAGACGATGAGAAATTAGGTGAAATTTTGAACCGCGCACGCGCCGAAGACCCCACTATTTTGGTGGAATATTCAAAAGAACTGAAACAAGTGATTGTAAGCGGCCAGGGAGAGCACCATATCAATATCCTGAAATGGTTAATAAACAATGTGTATAAGATGGAAATTGATTTGCTGCCGCCGCGTATTCCTTATCGCGAAACCATTACCAAATTAGCACAGGCTGATTATCGCCATAAGAAACAATCGGGCGGAGCAGGACAATTCGGCGAAGTGCACATGTTGGTAGAGCCTTACATTGAAGGCGCACCCGAAAACAACAGGTTTAAAATTGACGGTACGGAAAAGGTGCTTAACCTGAAAGGCAAGGAAGAATTTGACCTCGACTGGGGCGGAAAATTGATTTATTATAACTGTATTGTCGGCGGCTCTATTGACGCCCGCTTTATGCCGGCCATTCTGAAAGGGATTATGGAAAAGATGGAAGAGGGGCCGCTCACCGGTTCTTATGCCCGCGACCTTAAAGTGTATATCTACGACGGTAAAATGCACCCGGTTGACTCCAATGAAATATCCTTTAAATTAGCCGGACGTAATGCTTTCAAAGAAGCTTTCAAGAAAGCGGGACCGAAAATTATGGAGCCGGTATATAATATCGAAATTATGGTGCCGGGCGATGCCATGGGCGATGTGATGAGCGATTTGCAGAACCGCCGCGCCATCATCGAAGGAATGAGCAGCGCTAAGGGTTTTGAGATATTGCGCGCACGTGTTCCCTTAGCCGAAATGAACAAATATTCTACCACTTTGAGTTCCCTGTCATCGGGACGCGCCAGCTTCACCATGGAGTTTGCCGAATACCAACAGGTACCTGCCGACGTACAGGAAAAACTGCTGAAAGAATACGAAGCGCAAGAGAAAGACGAGTAGCTAATGTGATAATGAGCGCTCGCCTCCCATGTAAGGTTGCAGCGCTTTCGGAAGCACAATACCAGAGGGGCTTTGGTTATTCTCCATAAGAGCGGCTACAATGCGGGGAAGGGCTAAGGCGCTGCCGTTGAGGGTATGTGCTAACTGGGTCTTCTTGTTCTCGTCGCGGTAGCGTAACTTCAGGCGGTTGGCCTGAAACGATCCGAAATTCGACACAGAACTTACTTCCAACCAGCGTCCCTGCGCTGCCGAATACACCTCGAAATCATAAGTTAAAGCCGAAGCAAAACTCATATCGCCGCCGCAAAGCCGCAAAATGCGGTAGGGAAGTTCCAAACTTTTGAGTATATTTTCCACATGAGCCACCATCTCATCTAAGGCGGTATAGGAATTTTCGGGCAGTTGTATCTGCACAATTTCCACCTTGTCGAATTGATGCAAGCGGTTGAGTCCGCGCACATCTTTGCCGTAAGATCCTGCCTCGCGGCGGAAGCAGGGCGTGTAGGCCGTCATTTTTATCGGAAAGTCCGAAGAATTGAGGATAACATCGCGGTAAATATTGGTTACTGGCACCTCGGCGGTAGGAATCAAATAAAAATTGTCGATGCCCACGTGGTACATTTGTCCTTCTTTGTCGGGCAACTGGCCGGTGCCGAAGCCCGAGGCCTCATTGACTACCAGCGGAGGCTGTACTTCAAGGTAGCCCGCTGCCGTATTGCAATCTAAAAAGTAACTGATTAGTGCGCGTTGCAACTTGGCCCCTGCGCCTTTATATACGGGAAAGCCTGCTCCGGTAATCTTTACGCCCAAATCAAAATCAATAAGGTCGTATTTTTTTGCCAAATCCCAATGAGGTAAGGCTTGTTGCAAAATGGGCATCTTGCCGCCCTCGCGAACAATGACGTTATCTTCGGCCGAACGTCCTTTTGGGGCCAAGTTGTCGGGCAGATTAGGCAACAATACCAGCGTGTCGTGCAATTGTTTTTCCGTCGCTGCTAATTGCTGTTCTAATCCTTTCGACAATTCTTTAAGGGCGGCGGTTTGCTGCTTCGAAGCCTCAGCTTCTTCCTTTTTGCCTTGCTGCATCAGTTGGCCGATTTGTTTTGCGGCAGCGTTTTGCTCGGCTAAATTGTTGTCTAATTGCGTTTGTAAGGACTTACGCTCATCGTCCAATTGAATTACCTGAGCGATAATAGTCGTGGCGTCGAAATTTTTCACTGCCAATTTATTGATTACAAGGGCAGTTTGTTCGCGGATAAGTTTAAGGGTTAGCATATTTTGAAATTAAAACTACAAAAGTACAAATTTTTATTAAATAGCATAATTTTTATCCCCTATTATCGAAGAAAAGCGATTGCTTAATACCTCACAATGACGGTTGAAAGTTGGCAAAAATACCATATCCTTACATCTTTAAATAAAATTTCGTACCTTTGTAAATTATACTTATACATAAAATTTATGTACAGAACACATTCATGCGGCGAGTTACGCCTGCAAGACCAAGGAAAAGAAGTAAAATTAGTCGGCTGGGTACAGCGGGTACGCAATCTGGGCGGTATGACCTTTATCGACCTGCGCGACCGCTACGGCATCACCCAGCTTACCATGAACGAACAGGCAGACGCTGAGATAAAAGACATTGTCAGTCAATTGGGGCGCGAGTTTGTGATTCAGGCCGCCGGAACTGTGGTGGAACGCAGCAGCAAGAATCTCAAAATCCCTACAGGAGAAGTTGAAGTGATTATCCATAAAATAAAGATTCTCAACGCAGCCGAAACACCGCCCTTTACCATTGAGGACGAGACAGACGGAGGGGAAGAACTGCGCGCTAAGTACCGCTATTTAGACCTGCGCCGCAACCCGTTGCGCCGCGCTATGGAACTGCGTCATCGCATGGCGCAGGAGGTTCGCCGCTATTTCGACAGTGTCAATTTCTTAGAGATTGAAACGCCCTTTCTCATCAAATCAACCCCCGAAGGCGCCCGCGACTTTGTAGTGCCCTCGCGCATGAATCAGGGCGAGTTTTATGCTCTTCCCCAAAGTCCGCAGACCTTTAAGCAACTGTTGATGGTGGCCGGTTACGACCGCTATTTCCAGATTGTACGCTGCTTCCGCGATGAAGACCTGCGTGCCGACCGACAGCCCGAATTTACCCAAATCGACTGCGAGATGGCTTTCGTAGAGCGCGAAGATGTGCTGCAAACCTTTGAAGGTTTATGCAAGCATCTTTTCAAAAATGTACTGAACATTGAGTTTACAGAGGCTTTCCCGCGCATGAGCTATGCCGATGCTATGAAATATTACGGCTCCGACAAGCCCGACATTCGCTTCGGCATGCGGATGACGGAGCTGACCGAGGTGGCTAAGGGAAAGAATTTTGCGGTCTTCGACAATGCCCAATACATAGGCGGCATTTGCGCCGAAGGCTGCGCGGACTACACTCGAAAACAACTCGACGAACTGACTGAGTGGGTAAAACGCCCGCAAATCGGAGCGACAGGGCTTGTGTATATTCGCCTCACGGCCGAAGGCATCAAGTCAAGCATTGATAAATTTTATACGCCGGACGAATTGCAAAAAATGGCTGCTTTATGTAATGCCCAACAAGGCGATTTAATTCTGGTATTAGCCGGAGCGCAAAATAAAACGATGGAGGCTCTCGGCAGTCTGCGTATTGAGATGGGTAACCGCTTGGGGCTACGGAAAAAAGACCAATTCGCCCCACTCTGGGTCTATGATTTCCCCTTATTTGAGTGGGACGATGAGACCCAACGCTTCTATGCCAAGCACCACCCCTTCACCTCGCCTAAGCCTGAAGATTTGGAGAAATTCTACAGTAAGGATAAAGAAGCTCTCGCGCAGGTGAACGCCAATGCCTACGATTTTGTGCTCAACGGTACTGAAATCGGCGGCGGCTCTATCCGTATTCATGATGCTAAGGTGCAGCAACGAATGTTTGAGGCGCTGGGATTAAATGCCGAAGAAACGGCTTATAAGTTCGGTTTCATCATCAACGCCTTTAAGTACGGCGCTCCGCCGCACGGTGGCATAGCCTTCGGGTTCGACCGTTTCTGTGCCCTCTTCGGCGGGCAGGAAAGTATCCGCGATTACATTGCCTTCCCGAAGAACAACTCCGGCCGCGACGTAATGCTCGACGCCCCGTCAAACATCGACGAGGCGCAGATGAAGGAGTTGGGAATAGCTTCTACGCTTGCTTAGCGGTATCGTTTAAATTATTCATTGCTAACTGCTCATTATTCATCGGAAATTCGTATCTTTACGGCATGATTGTAAAAAAGAAAATTGTCAATGACCCGGTACACGGCTTTATTGAGATACCTGCCGGATTGGTGTATGAATTATTAGAACACCCTTGGCTGCAGCGTCTTAGAGATATTAAGCAGATGGGCCTGAGCTACTTGGTGTACCCGGGTTCCTGTCATTCCCGTTTTGGCCATGCCTTAGGTGCAATGCACCTGATGAAAGAGGCTATTCTGTCGTTAGGCTCAAAAGGGCACAGCATTACTCCCGAAGAGCAGGAAGCAGCTATGTGCGCTATCCTCTTGCATGATATAGGACACGGTCCCTTCAGCCATACCCTCGAAGATGTTATTGTGAAGGCGGTGTCGCATGAGCAGCTATCGCTCCTGTTTATGCGACAACTCAACAAGGCTATGGATAACCGTTTGGATATGGCTATTCAAATTTTTGAAGGCAGTTACCCTAAGAAATTTTTGCACCAGTTGGTTTCGGGACAATTAGATGTAGACAGACTCGACTATCTTTGCCGCGACAGCTTTTTCTCAGGCGTGGCCGAAGGTATGATTGGCTTGGAGCGGATTATAAAAATGCTTGATGTGGTGAACGATGAATTGGTGGTAGAAGCCAAGGGCATTTACTCGGTGGAAAAGTTTCTGATTGCCCGTAGGCTGATGTATTGGCAGGTGTATTTGCATAAAACGGTCTTGGCCGCCGATGGACTCTTATTGCAAATCCTTTCTCGTGCGCGCCTTTTAATGCAGCAGGGAAAACACTTGTTTGCTTCGCCTGCCCTAACTTATTTTCTCGCTTCCTCCCCTTCTTTGGAAGAATTTGAGTCGGGAAAGACCTTGCATTTATTTGCTTTGCTTGACGACAGTGATATTGACTGCGCTATTAAAGTGTGGGCTTATCATGATGATAAAATTCTGTCGGAACTTTCGCTGATGATGATACAGCGTCGTTTGCCGAAGATTGAACTGCGTGAAGAACCCTACACTGCAACTGAAGTTGAGGATCGGAAACAAACCTTTATGAATAGGTGCGGCTGTACGCCGGAAGAAGCTTCCTGCTTCGTCTGGAGCAGTTTTATTACAAATAAAGGATATGAAAGCGGCGTCGAAAAAATCAATATTCATTACGGCAACAGTAAACTGCGCGACATTTACGAGGCCTCAGACATGCTCAGCGCTCAGGCCTTCTCCGGCATTACCAAAAAGTACTACCTCTGCTACCCGAAAGAACTAATAACTGATAAACGGCAAATAAGTAAATAGTGAATAAGTAAATAGTGAATAATGATTAATAAGTCGCATATCGCATAATCGCATATCCCGAATCAACAAATCAACAAATAAGCAAATTCATAAACCGTCAACTATCATGCAACTCACAGCTCAGGCTTTGGCCAATTATCTGAAAGGGGATATTGAAGGTAATCCCGATGTGGTGGTATCTACCGCCGCCCGCATAGAACAAGGGCGTTCGGGTACCTTATGTTTTTTAGCGAACCCTAAATACGAACAGTTTTTATATACCACACAGGCTTCGATTGTGCTGCTTAACCGCAGCTTTGTGCTTACCGGCCCGATAAGTCCTACCATTATTCGTGTTGATGATGCTTATCAAGCCATTGCAGCAGTCTTAGACCTGTATAACTCCATGCAGGTGTTTAATCGAAAAGGCCGTTCGTGGCGCGCCCATGTTTCGTGGCGTGCAAAACTGGGGAAGGCTGTGTGGGTTGGCCCTTCAGCCTATATTGGAAGTAAGGCTGTTGTAGGGAAAAACACAAAAATATTTCCTCACGTATATATCGGCGAGGGTGTGAAAATTGGCGAAAACTGCATTCTTTATTCAGGCGTAAGAATTTACCACGGTTGCACTATCGGCAACAATTGTATTATTCACGCTAATGCGGTGATTGGCTCCGACGGCTTTGGTTTTGCTCCTACAGCCGACGGCTCTTACAAGAAAATTCCACAAATGGGCCATGTGATTATTGAAGACGATGTGGAAATAGGAGCTAATACGGTGATAGACAGGGCTACTATGGACGCTACCATTATCCGTAAAGGGGTGAAATTGGACAACCTGATTCAAGTGGCTCATAATGTGGAAATTGGCGAAAATACAGTAATTGCAGCGCAAACGGGGATAGCGGGTTCAGCGCAGATCGGAAAAAACTGCATGTTTGCAGGTCAAGTTGGCGTGGCGGGACACATTGTAGTGGCTGATAACGTGCAGGTTGGCGCTCAGTGCGGGGTTCATACCAGCTTCAAAAAAGAGGGCGAGACGCTGATTGGTTCTCCTGCCCTGAATGCCAAGGACTACTTCAGGGCTTATGCCTTATTCCGTCATCTTCCAGCGATTAAGAAGCAAATAGATGATTTGGAACAAAAAACGGCAAAATAGTGTACTATCTAAATTTTTTGCTTATCTTTGTAAGTTGAAATAGTTAGTAACTAACACAATTATTAATGCAACAAAAACAACAAACGCTTAAACAGCCGCTCACTTTTATCGGCCGCGGTTTACATACGGGACTGCAAGTAGAGATGACTATTGAGCCGGCTGCTGTTAATCACGGAGTAAAGTTTCAACGTATAGACTTACCCGATCAACCCATAATAGAAGCTATTGCCGACAATGTAACAGCCACTTCCAGAGGAACAACATTAGAACGAAACGGTGTTAAAATCAGCACTATAGAACATGTATTAGCTGCTCTTTCCGGTATGGGTGTAGATAATGCCTTGATTAAGGTTGATGCCCCCGAAGCGCCTATCATGGACGGCAGCGCCCGCGTGTATGTGGAACGTATTGCCGAAACAGGGGTGGAAGAACAGAACGAAGACCGTTGGTATTTCGAAATAAAAGAAAAATTCGTATATCGCGATGAGGCCTTTGGCAAGGAAATTACCCTTCTTCCTGACGATAAATTCAGCATAGAAGTGATGGTTGATTTTAATTCAGAAGTGGTAGGCAACCAGTATGCTCGAATGAACAACATCAGCGAATTTGCTACAGGTATAGCGCCCTGCCGCACCTTCGTTTTTCTACATGAGCTGGAGCCTTTGTTCAAAAACAACCTGATTAAAGGCGGCGATTTGGACAATGCTATTGTGATTGTGGAAAAGCCTGTGCCGCAAGATGAATTAGACCGTTTGGCTGCTATTTTCAATAAGCCTAAGATAGAAAGAGCCCCTGAAGGTTATCTCAATCATTTGGAATTGCGCTTTGCAAATGAAGTGGCGCGCCACAAACTGCTTGATTTGGTAGGCGACTTAGCTTTAGTGGGTTATCCCATTAAAGGAAAGATAATTGCCGATAAGCCGGGGCATCAAATCAATACAGAAGTAGCCCGCGCATTGCGCAGGGCGGCGAAAAGGGAAGTGCAAAAACCTGCTGCTCCTGCTTACGATCCCAACGCCGCGCCTGTTTTCGATATTAATGATATTAAAAAATTGTTGCCCCATCGTCCGCCTTTCTTGTTAGTTGATAAAATTATTTCGCGTACCGGCGATTGTGTGGTCGGCGTGAAAAATGTAACCATGAACGAACCTTTCTTTATAGGACACTTCCCCGACGAACCTGTGATGCCAGGCGTATTGCAGATTGAAGCCATGGCGCAGGTGGGCGGTATCTTGGTCTTGGGTTCGGTGGACGACCCTGAAAATTATTCGACCTATTTTCTAAAAATTAATAATGTAAAATTTAAACGGAAAGTAATACCCGGCGACACCTTGGTTTTTAAACTGACACTAACGGAGCCTATTCGGCGCGGCATTGTAAATATGCTTGGACAGGCCTTTGTAGGCGATACTTTGGTCGTTGAAGGCGAATTAACGGCTCAAGTAGTAAAAACAAAATAATTAATTTGCTTTATGACCTTGACAAATATTCATTCCGAAGCGCGCATCGGCGCTAATGTTACCATCGAACCTTTTACTACTATTGCAAAAAACGTGGAAATCGGAGAAGGTACGCAGATTGGACCTAATGTTACTATTTTCGATTATGTGAAAATCGGAAAAAACTGTAAAATATTTCCCGGAGCCGTAATAGGCGCCATTCCTCAAGACCTCAAGTTCGCCGATGAAATCACCTATGTTGAAATCGGCGATAATACTACCTTGCGGGAATATGTAACCGTTAACCGCGGCACTGCGGCAAGCGGAAAACACCTTACCAAAATAGGAAACAACTGTCTGTTGATGTCGTACGTGCATGTTGCACACGATTGTTGTGTAGGCAACCATGTAATTATGGCAAGCTATGTGGGGTTAGCAGGCGAAGTGATTGTTGACGATTATGCTATTATCGGCGGCTCTTCCGGCGTTCACCAATATACACGTGTTGGCGCTCACACAATGATTTCAGGAGGGTCAATGTTCAGCAAAGACGTTCCGCCTTTTATTTTGGCAGGCCGCCGTCCTTTGGCTTTCGGCGGCGTGAATATTATCGGTCTTCGCCGTCGTGGTTTCAGTAATGAAAAAATTACCGAAATCAGCAATATTTATAAGACGATTTATAATAGCGGCCTCAATGTTACGGACGCTTGCAACAAGGTGAATGACGAGTTTCCGATTAGCCCCGAACGCGACCATATTCTTAATTTCATTCGCAGCTCAAAACGCGGAATTATCAAGAGTATTTCCGGCACCGAAGAAGAGGAATAAAATAAATTTTGTTAAGCGTTCTGATCTTTTGCTCCGACAGCCATTCTTATCCGCCAATTATTAGGATAAAGGTTGTTGCAGCGGACACCGAGGTTTTTGACAAAACCCAGAGGGTGTTCCTTGTAGGTAATAATATGATAGCCGAGCGTAGAGACAGGACACGCTTCGACTTCGTTCAGTAACCGTGTGGCTCCTCTATTCTGCAAGCTGATGTTATCGCGGCGAAGGAAACGCAGCACGTCTTCTATATTCAACTCCTCCCGCGGAAAGGCGTCGGAGCGCAAGGCAGTGGATAAGGCTACGGCGGTATGCGGAACAATATCCTTGCCCTTGATTTCTCCGATAGGAATACCGACTTGCACTACCCGCAATTGTTGTCTTAACAAACAAATATCATTAACTAAGGCTGTTGGCCAAGCTTGTACAAATTCGTTGTGTCGGACAATGGTAAATTCTCCCTTGAACCATCTCGGAAACTGTTTCAGGCTATTAATAGCCGACGCTCTATGCTTCTTATTTTGCGGCGCGGCGCTTTTCTTCTGCAATAAACTGATAAAAAATCCCTCGCCCCTTGTTTTGTGCGGGAAAAAGCGATAGCCCCGATCGGTTTCATTCACTTTCCAGTCGGCTTGTAAGGGAATACGGAGTAACTCGGCGCCAAGTCGCTCAATTATCCACTGAACATTTTCTTCATTTTCTTCACGGTTATACGTGCAGGTACTGTAAATAAGGTGTCCGCCTTCTTTGAGCGTATCCCAAGCATCGACTAAAATTCGACGCTGCCGTTCGGCGCAGCGTTTGATGCTCGCTTCGCTCCACTCTTTTACGGCAGCGGGGTCTTTTCGGAACATTCCCTCGCCGGAACAGGGTGCATCAACGAGCAGAAGGTCAAAAAAGGAAGGCAGGGCAGCAAAATCCTTGGGGTCATTGTGAGTAAGCGCTACCTCCGACCGACCCCATTTGCTGAGGTTCTCGGCCAAAATGTTAACTCTGCTGCGAATCGCCTCATTGCTTACCAACAAACTGCCTTCGGGCAGGCAATCGAGCAAATGAGTCGATTTTCCGCCCGGCGCGGCACAAAGGTCTAAGGCGCGAATGAGTGTAGAGATTTGTAAATGTTTAATAACCTGCTCTATAAACATTGAAGCTGCTTCCTGCACGTAATACACGCCGCCGTGCAATAAAGGGTCGAGGGTGAATATCGGGCGTTGCGGCAGATAAATGGCCTGTTCACACCAAGGCACAGTTGCGCCTGAAAGAATGTCGGTCGGCTTCCTCCGATTGTAACGGATACTTACCGGCGTTTCTTCCTGCAAACTGTTGAGAAAACAGGGATAATCCTTGCCAAGCATAGCTTGCATTCGCTGTAAAAAGGCTTGAGGTAATTCTATCATATCTACAAAGATACGAAAGATTTCGCATTTTTTTCAAAATTTTGTAAATTCAAAAAATATAACTACATTTGTAATGTTATCTTTATTTTTGATTTATGAAAGTATTACGATTTCAATTAATTATATTGGCGCTAAGTGTCTCCTCTATTGTAGGAGCACAACAGATCCTTGATAGTATATCGTTTAGGTACGAAGATAACAGTCCCATTATTGATGCCGAGATAGAGGGACAAAATTACAAATTTCTGTTTGATACAGGAAATCCTTTGACAAGGGTTTTTCCGGAAGTATTAGGATGGAAGACAACTGAGAAGTCACCACAGCATCAGAGCATAAAACGTACAGAGATAAAAATAGGAACTTATGCCCAACAAGTAGATGTTTATCCATATAGGGAAACACAAACATGTAAAGATTCGCTACATGGAGCTATCGGGTATAATTTTATGAAAGATAAAATATGGATGTTAGATTATCGTAAAAAAAAGATTTATCGACTTAATGTTACTCCTCCGGCTAATAAAGCCCTGCATATTATTCCTATTTTTATTATTCCGGGCGGAGGTTTATGGAAAGAATTGCTTGCCGAAATAAAAATTAATGGAAAACCATATTTAGTAAAATTCAGGGAGCGGGATACAAAGGCTCTTATGAAATTTGATACAGGCTTTAGTTCTAAATCCGGAACCACCGGACTTCTGTTAAACAAGCGATTTTTAGTGGAAGAGTGTAAGATTCCGGATATAACCTATTCGATAGAAGTCTGTGGAAAACAATATGAATACCTAAAACCGGCAACTGTTGATCTTACAATTAATGATAGTCCTACTTTTTCGGTAGAAGCAACCGGTGCGGAAGATGTAGAGCAGGCCTTACTTGGAAATGCGTTTTTTGAACGCTATAGACCGGTATTCGATTTAATAAATAATCAACTCTTATTATTTAGCAGTGAGTAGTATAATAACTACCGATATTATTTGCTATCAACTATCCAACCTCAAGCAACTTACCTTTGAGGTAACCGATGCCTGCAATTTGCGTTGCAAATACTGCGGCTATGGCGACTCACAATGACGGCGAAGCAATCTTTTTCCCTCAAAAATTTGCAAGCACAAGAAATATAACTACATTTGTCTTGTAGGCATATAAACATTTAGCCAAAATATTTGGCGCTGTAAAAAAGAATGGAAAATGGAGAAGCGTTCGTTTCATAAAATCATAATAATATTTACGGCAATGCTGTTGGCTGTCCTTTTTACAGGACTGCCTAAGCAGGCTCTTTCCCAAAAACGGCAAAGTATAGAAGGGGAAGGCGGTATTTTCTTTAATTCTTATGAAAATGAGTGCGAAGGCAGAGCTTTTTATGCACAATTTGTTTATACATGGTGGCTCAATAAATACACAGGCCTCTCTGCCGGAGGAATGTTCGTAAAAGGAAACAAATTAAGCAGTTTTTGGCCTGCTGGAGATAAGTATTACACTTTTGATGATAGCAACATTCATCTAAATGCTGTTGGTGAAGTGAAATTATCGCTACCTATTGTTGGGCGATTTGGTTTTTTAGTAAATGCCCGTT
>Ga0099364_10000747_pt1 | contig 55334 bp, 44 predicted proteins | sample TergutTh196P3_FD_73070 | JGI IMG/M metagenome (GOLD analysis project Ga0099364, IMG submission 73070) | Microcerotermes parvus P3 segment gut microbial communities from Pointe-Noire, Republic of the Congo - Th196 P3 | ecosystem: Host-associated > Arthropoda: Insects > Digestive system > Gut ... | reverse complement strand
CTCCCTCGGAGGGCAGCATTGCTGTTCTACTTTTGCAGACGGAGGAGCGGTTCATGCGTGAAGGAAAATTCAACGAAGGAAAATTAAACGAAGGAAATTTTTTAAACGACGCTGAGCGCCGGTTGCTCTGCGGCATAGGCGCCATTTTGGAAGTGCTCCAGAATAAAGGTTTTGAAGAATCCGCCTTTGTGGCGCACAAAATTTCTTCTCTGCTTAAGTGGCCAGGCGGTGCGCAGCACCTGGAAGACATTTTCACCGTGCTGTGTGACGCCATAAAAAAAGAGCACGCCTGCATAACAAAATATTTGAGCTCCCTTCTGGGAATGCTGAACGAGTCCATTGCTGAAGCCAAAATGCAAGCCCAAAAAATGGAAGCCAAAATGCAAGCCAAAAAGGAAGCCCTGCTGGTGTTTTTCCCTTTGGCCACGTCGAAGCAGCCCACCGGAAAGCGGAACTGAACATGAAAAACGATGAAGCCTTAAAAGGGTTGAAGCTGCTGAGCGGTGCGGTGCGCCTCAAAATATTGCGAGCCCTCTCCGAGGGCGAAAAAAACGTGGGCGAGTTGGCGCGCATTGCACGTGTGCCAAGCAGCACGGTCTCTCAGCAGCTGATTGTGCTGCGCAAAAGTGGCGCGGTTGCGAGCAGAAAAAGCTCGCCGATGGTTTTTTATTCCCTTGCTGACGAAAAAATTTCTGAACTCCTCAAAACATTGGAGCGACTATATGCACCGAAATAAAGAGAGTAGCATTTGCTGGCGCAGAGAGCTGGAGCACAAAACTTTGGCTGAACGCCAAATACAAAGGGGGAGCCATGAATAAAAAAATCCTCAGGGAAATTGTGCGAGTGCTGTGGCCTCCAGTTGCTGTGTTGTGTTTCTTTTTGGGTTTTACCCTGGGCTATAAAGGTTGTTAGGCGGCCCAACGGCGCTGCTGTCTCCATAGCTTAAGCTTGCCTTGTTGCAGCTGCCCAGCTGCGCCCTCCACATAGCAGCGCAGTTGGGCCATGCACTCAAATGTCAACAAAACCTGACATTGTGTAATATTTTAAACGACAAAATGTCAATAAAAGCATACACTTTTGGGGAGTGAAAAGCGCGCCTTGGGGCCATGCTGTTGTTTTCGCTTAAGCAAGCGCATTTTCTTCCTTCATGGAGCGGAGGGAAGCTTGAGCTTCCCTTCGTTGAAACCGCTCTGGAAACGCCGTAGAAACGCTCTAGGTGGTTGTGCTGTGGTTTTGCTTGGAAGCGGGGCGGGTGGCTTCAATCAGCCCATAGTGCCCATCCTTGCGCCTATAAATAACGTTGAGCTCAGCGGACTGTGTATTGGTGAAGACAATAAAGTCATTGTCGAGCAAGTCCATTTGCATGACGGCCTCATCCACCGTCATGGGTTGGGTGACAAACTCGTTGGTTTTAATGACACGCGGGTTTAAGGCAATGCCGCTTTCTTCCGCGACGGAAACTTCCATAACGTCATGCCGGATGTGCATCTCATTCTCCTCATGGAAATATTGAGGTGGACGCTCATGGCGGTTGTGGCTTTTGAGACGGTCTTTATAGCGACGCAGTTGTTTCTCAATGCGCTCCATGGCCTTGTCCAGAGAGGCATACATGTCCTCGCTTTTTTCCCTCCCGCGGAGGACAAAGGGGCCGGAAGTAATGGTAATGTCGGCTTGGTGCAAGTGCCGCTCCAGCGAGAGGACGACATAGGCTTCTCCTGCCCTGTCGAGGTATTTATTCGCTTTCTCTACTTTCTCTTGGGCATAGTTTTTAAGGCTGTCAATCGGGTCCATGTGGCGAAAGGTGATGTTCATTTGCATGCGATAAAATCTCCAACGCAAGAGGGACAGAGCTACGAGGGTGTTGTTGAGAAAAAGGCCCAAAAGCATTCCCAAAACTTTGCCTTATTCCGGGCTTGCGAAGAGCCATGGGCAAGAAAGCAAAGCACTGCGGCAAAGCACTGAGGACGTCTTCTGAGCACAAGTGGATTCTAGTTGGGTTTTTAATGCTTGTGTGAAGTTAGTTTGCCTTGGCTGCGGTTTTTATGTGGGCCATGGCCTCTGCAAGGGAGGGCCATGTGAGGAAGGCGGCTCTAAAGCGCAGCTTTTGTCCTTTGGGGTTTTCACCTGGCCTCCCTCCAGGGGCCCCCTAAAAATAGCGTTTGCGTTTGCTGGAGGGGAGGATGCCCAGCATTTCTCTATATTTTGCAATGGTTCTGCGGGCAATATCGATGCCTTTGGCTTGGAGGAGCTCTGCGAGTTTTTGGTCGGAATAAGGTTTTTGGGGGTGCTCTTGTGCCACAAGCTGGCGGAGGTGGCTTTTAACGGCTTGGCTGGCGAGCTCTTCTCCTCCTGCGCTGGAGGAGATGGAGGAGTTGAAGAAATATTTCAACTCAAAAATACCTTGAGGCGTATGCACATATTTGTTGGTGGTGGCGCGGGAAATGGTGGACTCGTGCATGCCAATGTCCTCCGCAATATCGCGCAAAATGAGCGGCTTTAAATGGTCCACGCCTTTTTCGAGGAATTCAAGCTGAAACTTGATGAGGCTTTCTGTCACCTTATAAATGGTGCGCTGGCGTTGGTGGATGGAGCGAATAAGCCACAGGGCGCTTTTGAGTTTTTCCTGGACAAAGTTTTTGGTAGCGCCGGGCGACAAGCTGCCCTGCCTCAAGGCATTCCTATAGGTATGGGAAATGCGCAGTTTAGAGAGGCCATTGTCATTGAGTACAATGGTATAACTCTCCCCATGTTTATAAATATACACGTCCGGCGTAATATGCGGAGCATCCTCCCCGGAGTGGTTGCGCCCTGGTTTGGGGTTTAGGGTTTTAAGCAATTTGGAGCATTCAACTATCTGGGCCAGGGGGACTTTCATTTCCTTGGCAATGGCCGGCAAGTTGGTGGACTCGAGGAGTTTGAGGTGGCGTTTAATAATGGTGCTGAGCAAGCGTGTTTGCGCAGAAGGTTGGGTTTTGAGTTGGAGCAGCAAACACTCTTGCAAGTCTCTGGCCGCGCAACCCAAAGGCTCCAGGCGTTGAATGTGCTGCAAGACGCGCTCTGCAAGCCACAGGGGGACATCGGCCTCATGCGCCAGGGCAATCAGCGGATCCCCCTCCAGCGCAGGCAGCACCAAATAACCGTCGTCGTTGAGGTTGCCCAAAATGAGCAGGGCAATGCGCTGCTCCGCGTCGTTGAAGCGCATGAGGCGCACCTGAGCGAGCAAATGCTCAAAGAGGCTTGTGCCTTTAACCACATGGCTTTCGAAGCTTGAGGACTCGTCCTGCTCTGTATATTTGCCTTTGTCCTCAGGCAGCGCCTCCCGGAATTGGTCGCTGTTGAGAAAAGCATCCCAGTCCATTTCCGGAGGGTTGTCCTGCGCCGTATACTCAGGGGCATTTTCCGGCACAGGAGGCTCAAAGTCCGCCGGAGCCTCCGCCATATCCGCCTCCAGTGAAAGCTCCCCGGGCCCATAATGCTCTGCCTCCAGCTCCAATTTTTCTTCTGTGGCCTCCAAAACAGGGTTTTGCTCTATTTCTTCTTGGAGTTGCTCCAGAAGCTCCAACTGGGAGAGCTGAAGCAGTTTAATGGCCTGCTGCAGCTGAGGCGTCATCACCAGCTGCTGTGCAAGCTTCAAACTTTGTCGCATTTCCATCGCCATGGTTTGTCGCCATTCTCCTTAAAAGCCTATATCAGACAAAATTCGTGCCAACTTTTGGAGAATAGCAAAGGGGAAGCCCAAACCCTAGCGCTATTGTGCGGGAGCAGACAGGAAAAGCCTGTTTGCGTGCTGGGCCAGGCTTTTGCTGAAGGCTCATAACCTATGGAAATAACCAGGGGGCTTGTTTTTGGAGAAGGAGGGGGCCGTGGGCCGTGGCCAGCTATGAGGTAGAGGGGCCTGTATTTTGTATAGAGGCAGCCGGGGGTTGGAGCTGAAAGTTTTCGCCCAAATAGAGGCTGCGTGCGAGGGGGGAGAGGCTGAGTTTTTGAGGGGAGCCTTCTTCGCGTATTTTTCCATGGACAATGAGGTAGGCCCGGTCGCAAACACGCAAAGTGTCTTGTACATTGTGGTCCGTAATCAATATGCCCAAACCTCTGGCTTTAAGGTGAGCAATTTCTTTTTGCAGCTCAGCAATATTAATAGGGTCCACGCCGGCGAAAGGCTCATCCAAGAGGAGAATGGCGGGGTTGGCGAGCAAAGCGCGTGCAATTTCCGTGCGTCGCCTTTCTCCGCCGGAGAGGTTTTCGCCGAGGTTGTCATGCACGCTTTCCAGGGAAAATTCCGCCAACATGCTTTGTGCGCGTGCCTCTCGTTGGGCTTTGCTCAACGCTTTGTCCAGCTCCAGGACGGCAAGGAAGTTTTGCCTTACGGTTAATTTTCGGAATATGGAAGCTTCTTGAGGCAAATAGCCCAGCCCCAAGCGTGCGCGCTGGTGCAGGGCCAAGCCTGTTAAATTTTTGCCGGAGAGGTGGACGTGGCCGGCGTTGGGTTTAAGCAAGCCCACAACAAGGTTAAAGCTGGTGGTTTTTCCTGCACCGTTGGGGCCCAGGAGGCCCACCACCTCTCCGGGGGAGACGCGGAAGGAGACGTTGTTGACGACTTTGTGCTTTCTAAATTGCTTCACCAGGGCATTGGCTTCTAAAACACCTCTCATAGGGCCTCCCAGGGCCAGAAAAAAGAGCAAACCCCAGGCAGAGGGGCATATGCATTTTCCATGAAAAACTCAAGGTGAGGACAACTCGAAGACGGTTTTTGCGTTTTCCACGGTGAAGGTGTGTTTGCCGGAGACAAAGCTGATGCGGCTTCCGCGGAGGTGGCTGTTTCCCTCTTTAACTTCAGGCTCCCCCGTGAGGACAATAATGCCCCGACGGTTGTCCAAGTGGGCGGTTTGGCTTTTGGCCCAGCGAAGCTCATCCTGCACCTCAACTCCCCCGGTGGCGATGGCTTTTTGAAGTTGCCCCTTCTCATCATAAAAAGCACGCAGGGAAGGCGAGCGTATCAGCATGGGGCCACGGCGCAGCTGCACCTGCCCCTCCCACGCGGCCGTTTGGCTGTTGCGCTCAATTTTGAGTTGCTCCGCCACAATTTCAACCTCAGCCACCGAGGAACTCTCTTTAGCGCCCCCTTGGGCAGCCTCTTTGGCGCCGTGGGACTCGCTCAGCAAGGTTTGGGGGGTTTCCACAATGGCTTCTTTTTTGCGTGTATCCAAAAAAACTTTTGTCCCACGCACGGAGCCACCTATAAATTGGGCTTCGGGCTTCCCCACCACCTCCAGGAGGCCCGTCTCATTGTTAAAAAAGGCCTGCTCCCCCTTGGCGCGGTTTTGGTTGTCATTGGCTTCCACGTGGCCATGCGCCTCAATGCGCACAATGGTGCGCTCACTCGTATAAAAAACAAAGAGTTTGTCACAGTGCAGCTCCATGTCCTCACTGCGCACATGCGCATTTTCGCGGTATACGCTTTTGTTTTCATTGCCCAGCACCTGAAGTTGCTTGGCGGAAATTTCAATTTTTTTGGCAGGCGGCTCCTTCACTCCCGGGGAGGAGCTGGCCCCTAAAAGCCACAGGAGCACCCCTAAATAACTCATGGCCTTCCCTCCGGAGGAGGTTTGGCTGGAGACAAGGGTTTGCTTAAATGGGTTTTAACAGCACCTTTAAACTCACAACTTTTGGTTTTTTTCTCACAGGTGGCGGACTGTGCCTCCAGCGTGTTTTCTTCTTGCCACAGGCGCAAGGGGGCTTGGGTTTGTGCAAATATGTTTCCGAGTTTGTCTTTATGGCCATAGGCGGTGGTGCCTTCGCCAAAACCATTCTCCTGGGTTTGTAGCGTCCAACGGACGAAGGCCCAGGCCTCTTGGCTTTGCAGGTGAATGTTGAGGCGCTCCGCATAAAAGTGGAATTGCTCTGGAACCCACAACAATGTAGCCTGCCTGGACTTCAGCAGCTGTTGTTGGGGCAAAAAACGGACTTCTGAAAGCTTTCCAAGCAGCTGCAATTGCTTGCCTTCAACGTTATAGAAGTGGACATTTTTCAAAAAAAGCCCCTCCTCCTCCTTAGGGGGTGTTGAAGGCAGGGCGGGCATGTAGCAGGCCGACACAACGGCCCAAAGGAGAGCGGCGGCACAGAGGGCGGAGGGCCGAAGGCGCATGAGGGGGAAAGGAATGGGGTTGAAAAAAGCACGCCCCCAATAGTACACGCAAGCGTCTTTTGACAAAACGGCGGGTTTGGGTAATGCGTCTGGGCGGCCCATGGCCTTTGCTTCCTTGTTGTGCAGCTTTTTCTCCTTCCTTCTCTTGTAGCAAAGTGAACAAAATATGTCCCTAAAGTCTCTGGTGGTTGTCGAATCCCCGGCCAAGGCCAAGACAATTTCTCAATTCCTGGGCAAGGACTATACCGTATTGGCCAGCATAGGCCATGTTGTGGATTTGCCCGAGAGCGGTTTAGGCGTAGATGTTGAGGAGAATTTTGCGCTTTCCTATGAGGTGAAAAAAAAAGAGGTGGTGGGCAAGCTCCGCCAAGCGCTGAAGGGGGTGGATGAGCTTTTTCTCGCCACGGACGAAGACAGGGAGGGTGAGGCCATTGCTTTCCATTTGGTTTCCGTGCTGAAGCCCAAAATTCCTGTGAAGCGGATGGTTTTCAACGAAATAACCAAGAAAGCCATTGTGCATGCCAAAGAGCATTGGCGTGAGATAGATCCGCTGTTGGTTGATGCGCAAGAGGCGCGCCGCGCTTTGGATCGACTCTATGGCTATGAGGTTTCCCCGGTGTTGTGGCGCAAGGTGAAGACGGGGCTTTCGGCGGGGCGCGTGCAAAGCCCCTCCATCCGCCTGTTGGTAGAGAGGGAGCAGGAGCGCATGCGTTTTTGCGTGGCCTCGTTTTTGGATTTGCAGGCCCTGTTTTCAGGCCCTCCTCCTTTCCATGCGCAGCTTGTGGCACTCGACGAGAAGCGTATTGCGCAAGGCAAGGACTTCGACGCCCAGGGCCTGTGCACCACCCCTGCCTATGTATTGAAAAAAGAAGAAGCCCAGGCCTTGCTGAAGGCGCTTGAAGGGCAGCCTTTGCTTGTAACAGAGGACATACAAAAACCCAGCCGCTCCTCTCCAAAGCCTCCGTTTATGACTTCTACTTTGCAGCAGGAAGCGGGGCGCAAGCTGAGGCTTTCAGCCAAGCAGGTGATGGGGCTTGCGCAAAGCCTCTATGAGCGCGGCTATATTACCTATATGCGCACGGACTCCACGCAGCTTTCACCTTCAGCCGTGGCTTCAGCACGTGGGCAAATTGAAGCGTTGTTTGGCAAAGAATACCTCTCGCCTTCCCCCCGGCAATTTGCCAAAAAAGTAAAAAACGCCCAAGAAGCCCACGAAGCCATACGCCCCGCGGGAGAACGTTTTGAGACACCGGAAAGCCTGAAAACTCAGCTGAGCCCCATGGAGTGGAAGTTATATGAGCTCATCTGGAAACGGACTTTGGCCTCTCAAATGGCAGATGCACAAGGCCTAAGCCGCACGGTGAAGATGGTGGGGAAGCTGGTGGATACAAAGCTCCCCTGGAAGGCGGCGGAGTTTGTGGCTTCCGGGAGGACACTCCAGTTTGTGGGCTATTTGCGCATTCATTCCGACTTGGCAGAAGGTGAAGAGGGCGAAGAGGGTGGACTGGACAGGCCGCTTCCGGCCTTGGCTTTGGGCCAGGCACTCAAGCCACAGGAGCTGGAGGCGCGCGCCCACGAGACGCAGCCGCCTGCGCGTTATACGGAGGCGACGCTGGTTAAAAAGCTGGAAGAGTTGGGCATAGGAAGGCCCTCCACCTATGCTTCCATTTTGGAGACGCTGAAGGCCAAATATGTGCAAAAACGCGGGCAAGCTTTGGTGCCCAGTTGGACGGCCTTTGCTGTTGTACAGCTTTTGGACAAGCACTTTGGGGAATTGGTGGATTATGCTTTTACGGCGCGCATGGAGGATGACTTGGATGAGATTGCTTCTGGGGAGAAGCAGAAGCTCCCCTATTTGAAACAATTTTATTGGGGAGAGGGGACAGCCAACTCTCCTGGGCGCTCGGGTTTGTTTTCCCTCGTCAGAGACGAGTTGGACTCCATTGATGCGGCAGAAGTGAACAGCATTATATTGGGCAAAGACGAGGAGGGTGAGCTGGTAGTCGTAAAACCCGGCCGTTTCGGCCCCTATATTAAACGTGGCGAGGAAACAGCCTCCCTGAGTGAAGAGGTGCTCCCTGACGAGTTGACTGTGGACAAAGCTTTGGAGCTTTTGAGGGCGCCCAAGGGAGACAAAGCCTTGGGGGTTGAGCCCAAAACAGGCAAAACGGTTTTTTTGAAAGCAGGTCGTTTTGGCCCCTATGTGCAACTGGGAGAAGCAGAGGACAAACAAAAACCCAAAACCGCTTCCTTGCTGAAACACCAGCAGCTGGAGACTTTGACACTGAAGGAAGCTTTGCAGTTGCTCTCCTTGCCCAAATTGTTGGGAGAGGTTGAAGGCAAGGAGGTATGGCTTTATACAGGGAAGTTTGGCCCCTATTTGAAGCATGGCACCCAAAGCCGCAACTTGGGTGAAGCCTATGAGAGCAAACTTTTTGAGTTGTCCCTGGAAGAAGCGCTACGCCTTTTGAGCGAGCCTCAAAAACGCATGCAGGGGCGCCCCTCTGAGGCACCCGCGCAGAGTTTGGGAAAATGCCTGGAGACAGGCCGGGATATTTTCCTCAAAAAAGGGCGCTTTGGCCCCTACGTAACGGACGGGGAAAGCAATGCCTCCCTGAGGCAAGGCGACGAGGCTTCCACCTTGGGCATAGAGCGCGCCACAGAGCTTTTGCAGCTGAGAAGAGCGTGGATTGCCGCGCAAGGTGGGAAAAAACCCAAAGCCAAAAAGGCAGCAGCGAAAAAAGCACCCAAAAAAGCTGTTGGAGAAAGCACCGTGCAAAAAACAGCTTCGAAAAAAACCGCTCCCAAGCCGAAGTTGGTGGCCGCCAAAACCCAAACGCGAAAAAAGGCGAAAAGCCCAGCCAAAGCGACAAAGCGCTCGGCCAAGCCCACCACCACCGCCGCCAAGCCTGCACCCAAGAGGACAAAAGCTTAATGAAACCTGGCTAAAACTCAAACTGAGCAATGAGAGGAATATGGTCCGAAAGGCCATGAAAGGGGCTGCTTAAGTCCCCAAAGCCATGGGTGTCCGCCATGTTTTCCCAATGGATGTCGGCTGAAGAAAAAATATGGTCCAAATGCAGCCTCAGTTGCATAAAACCTGCCGTCACAAAATCCTCTTGTTTTTCATTTAACAGCACCCTCACATCCGCCAAGCGCCCATGGCTTAAAAGCATTTCATACACGGGGGAGTGGGGCCAGGCGTTAAAATCCCCACAAACAATGCAGGGCGCTTCTATTTTTGTCTTTTTTATATAGTTTAAAAGGCGTCTGGCTTCCCCCATTTGGTTTCGCCCAAAACCCATTTTTTGCCTGGAAATCCAATACCTTTTTGTCAAAGGAGAGGGCAAGCTCAAATGTGTATTATAAACATGTAGTTTTTTATTTGTTTCCAAGGCTTCCAACAGCAGGTGGGCACAAATCCTTTTTTGTTTCAAATATTTAAACTTTTGTGTTCCGGTCAAAACAAAGGGCTCAATGGTTTCGTTGAGCACACGAAAGGAGGAGGAGCGTATAAAAATGGCCAACCCCGTTGTATAAAACACTACATTTTTAAGGCGATAGGCATGAGCTGGGAAATAATATCCCTCATAGGGGAAGGGCAGGCCCTGGTTCAAAAAGGCCTCTTCCCACTCTTCTGCAAAAGTATCCATTTGGGCTTTTTCCGGAGAAATGGTCCTAAAAGCCCGAAGGGATTTAAACTCTATTTCCTGAAAGCAGACAATGTCCGGCAGCGGAGTGAGTTGGGATAAGGCCAGAGAAATTTCTTTTTGCGGTTTCCTTCCGCTCAATATCCCCTTGGTATTGCTGCTGAAATAACGAACGTTATAGCTCAAAATCCTCATGAGAAAGAAAGCTCATGCATAGAAAAGCATAGAAAAACCCCGTGCCCATGCCACAAGCTTCCCCCATGCAGACTTAAGCCTTGCCAACAACAATGTCTATCTCGCTTTGGAGCATTCAGCCTTGCAGGCATCAATGGCGTCTTTGCATCCAGGCTTGCAGTTGTGTTGTTGCGACCTATCTATATTTTTTTTGCAAATGTCTTCGCACATTTTTTGAATGTCCCCGCAGGTTTTTTTGCATTCTTGCACAGACATTCCACCGGAGGCCAAAGCCAAGCCCGAGCACAGCATGCCTATATACACCATGCCCACCATCAGTATTTTTCGCATATTTTTCTCCAGCCTTTTTGAAACGCTTTTCTCAAATAGCAGTTTTTTCTCTCTCTTTCAACAAGCTCAACGGCAAACATGTCCTGGGTAGGGGGTTTCAGCCACAACGCGCCTGACGAAGGAGAATGGCCAAGTGGAACCGGCCTAAGCCGCTTCAAAGTTAAATTGATTCTCCAGACCGGTTTCAATTGAGGCTCGTTGCACTCGCCTGCACTCCGCTCCATGAATGAAGAAAAAGCATGCTTTTTCTTCATTCTCTCCGCTCCGCTTGGACATGAGGTCGAGGCGGGCGAGGCCCCAATTCCGAGGGTCAGGCGCGATGGGAGTGCACTTAAGTGCATGACCTGAGCGAAACCGGAGCCCAACGAAGAGATCATGTCAAAGTGGAACCGGCCTTAAGGCACAGGTGAGGTGAGGACGAAAAATATGCCTTGATAATAGGCATTAAAGGCATTCATCAGCACCGTAAAAAACGGCCAAGCCGCTGCTACGCCGCCCACCATTAAGACGTGCCCAATGAGGCTATATTCTACCATGGCTTGCCCGCGCTGAAGGCGGCGCCTGCTTTTCCTGGGTGTCGACATTGTTTTCTCCTATTTTTCAGGGGCTTTGCCCATTAACAACAAATATATTCCCACGTTATTTTGCTTTGGCTCAAAAGAAAAATTGGCCACCATCCGCTCGTTGGAGGCTTCCAGGTTGCTGCGCCCTCCCTCTTCTTTCTCTTGAATGTTTTTCCAGCCTTTGGCCAGCAGGGCCTCTTTATAAAACTGTTTCACCTCTAGCAGGCTGTGGTTTTCAACAAGGGCAGAATAGGAGAGGCGGCTTTGGCCTTCAGGCTCCACAAATATAATGGTTTTCGCCACACTCGCTCGGGGGTGTACGGGAACCTCTTCAGGCAGCTGCTCTCCTTCAACCTCTGAGGCCGGCCTGCTGCGCGAAGGAAATACCATGGTTTGCTCCCCCTGGCGTATATAGGAAACCAAGTGCAGCTCTTCTTCAAACCAGTCCATATAGCCCATGTAGCCGGCAAAAGGGCTATACTCATGGGACACATGGTGGAGGCCTCGCAGTTTAAACTCTTTCTCATAGAAGGCGCGAAGTTGCGCCGGGGTGTCCGTGGTAGAAAACCAAGCCATTTCCACAGGTTTTCCATCTGCAAGCACGGTGGAGTGAAAGCTTTGGGGGGTGCTGCCCGGATAAACAGGCAAGCCTTGCATGGCCACAGGCAGAGGGGGTGGGCTTTCTGTTTCCTCTTCCAAGGGGGCAGGTGGGGCCTCAGGGAAAAGCACGGGGGACAAGGCTTCAGGCGCTTGGAGGATGGACTCCAGCTTTTCTTCGTCAGAGCGGCGCTCCATCCAAGCCAGGCCCACACCCAGGCATGCGCCCAACACCGCCACGCCAAGCAGGCTTTTCCCTATGGGGAGTTTTATAGCTTGAGGCCCGCTCGCCATTGCCCTTTTCTCCTTGTGCGCTATTTCAGTTCGCGTCCCATATAGGTTTTTTGGCGATTGCCGCAAACCTCTTGGTAGGTTTTGCCCGCGGCACCTTTTCTTCCCCATGGGGTAGACTCAAAACCCTCAATGTCTGGAGAGGAGCAGTCTTTGGTTCCTTTAAATTCTGTTTCGGCTGTCCCTGTGTTATCACCATAACCGCCCAAGACGCCCCCGAGGCTGGGCCAGTCCATGGTGATGACCCATTTCGTGATGATTTTTTCGTCTTCTCCTTTTTTGGCGAGATCATTCGCCTTGGACTCTGCATTGCCATGTTTAGATGAACCTTTATAAACACTTTGGACGCGTCCACCTAAAAGAGAGCTGCGGCTTGCATCTTGATCCCCTTTGGTGAGGGCCCAGGTGTCTGCCATGACAGAGAAGCGTTGCTCGTTGAATTCCCACACGCCTTGTCCCTTCGCTTTGTCTGTTACCTTGGTGTTTCCGGCCCATTCTTGAAAAAAGTTTTGCAAGAGTCCCGTGTTGGTGACGCTCATCTTGGCTTTGCAGGTATAAAGCCCCCCGTGGTTCACCGTATATTCGGGCGCCCCCATCCCCAGCAGGCCCAGGACACTGTTTACTACACTGCCCATGACATTGGACAATAAGCTTTGGCCCAAATTGTTCAGCATATCACCCACATCCATATTGCCCAAACCGTCCATCATTTTATTGGAATCGTCGAGAAGGCCTTCTGCTTTGTCTAGAAAACCATCCACCATATCCAGAACACCACCCATGCCGCCTGAGTTGGAGCTCTTGGGGCTGTTCGAGTCCTTAGAGCCGCTTGAGCCGCCTAACAAACCGCCAAACAAACCATCTAATAGCCCTCCCCCTCCCGTCAGCTTTTTGATAGGACCTGAGGAACCGTTGAGGTGTGTGGCTATGTCTTGGTCTTCCTTGCATCCAAGGTTGGTCTTCTTCCAATTCACAGAAGTCATGGGGCCTGTTCTGGAGCTCAGGCCTTCATAGTAGTTTTGCAGATGGCCCTCCAATGGACTGGCTTTGACTTGCTTCTCTAGATAGTCGAGGTGCGTATAGTCCCAGGGGCTGGAAACCACCACTTCTTGCAAGTCCAGGCGAAAGCGCATGAGGTCGTCTGAAGCGAGCACATAGAGAAAGGTGGGCACCAGCGCCACCATGAGTATGGCCAACTCAACCGTGGCTTGTCCTCGGCGGCGGGGCATGGCTTTGGGGCTTCTCTCTTTGGAGCCTGTCTTTGGCGTGCTCATTTCTCCTGCTCCTTCGTTAGGCCGAATTTGCCCTCAGCGGGGACGCCCATTCCGGGCAAATCCGCATCTGTATTTCCCCCGATGCCGGCAAGACTGCCCAGCGCTCCAAGGCCGCCGGAAGAGCCTGCTTTCTTCAAAACATCTTTCATTTCGTTTTGGCTAAAGGGATGCAGCTTGGCGCGCCAATAAGGGTCGAAAAGGTTGGGGGCAAATTTCCAGTTTTCCATGCGGTGAAAATAAACCAAGGCCTTGCTGAGCGCCGCCCCCTCTCTGTTGGGTGAAAACTTCAGCTTTCCTTGTGGCCTCTGGCCGTGGTTGAGGGTTATCTCACTCTTGCTGTTTATTTCCCAGGGGCGCTTCGCCTTGTTGCATTTGTTCTTCTGGTCGGTTGTCATCGCCAATTCCTGCGTGACATAAGAATAGACAGCGGGCTGACCCCAACCACGCTCTTTATCACTCAGGCGATAGTTGATGAAACAGTTGCCGGTGCTTGTGCAGTCATCCTTGTCATCAGCAAAGAGTCCCTTGTATTTGTCGTGTTTCTCTCCCTTGTGCCCCCAGGTGTGGTTGTTGCCTGATGGACTTTTGCTCGAACCGGCACTCGTCACACCCAAGGCAACACCAATGCCCGGCATGTCAATGACTTGCGTGAAAAGAACAACTCCCATTCCTGCACGTGCGCAAGAAAACTTTCCTTTTGAATCTTTCTTGGCTGCACTGCAAAAATTGTCGGTCAGCTGACCATAGACTGTATAGGGAATGCCAATGCCGATGCCATCGGGGTCGGGAATGTTTTCACCGAGCAGATCTTTCAAATATTCCTCATGGAAAAAAAGCGGAATTTGAGTGCCCATATTGATAATAAACAGATGCGTCATGCGCAAAAACGGCGGACGTGCGGCATTGACCACATTGCTCATTATTTCACGGCGGTTATCTATCGCCGACTTGGAGGGGCAGTTTCGAATGCCGCCACTGGGTTCACCCAAAGGTGAGCCTTCCAGAGCGCAGGCAAACTCAGCCTCGTTAATTTTGCCCACCCCATCATGAATGCTTGTGGCACATTCTGCATTGGTGTCTTCCAGTTTCTTCAGCTCTTTTCCATATCTGATGGTGTTTTTGGCTTCAGTCACCGCCTTTCGTTGTGAGGCATGAAGGTCGTCAGCCAGCTGGGTAAAAGCCTCCACTGCTTTGTTGAAAGGGTCTTCCATGTTGTTTATTTTTTTAGAATATTTGTTGACAGCCATGATATATTTAATGGCCCTAATCAACACCCGAATGCCATGCAAGCAATGCTGCCATTGGAATGGGGGGCAGGCTGCAAACTCCAAAGCTGCTGAAGTAAACATGGCGATGGCGCCACCCCAGAGCCAGGGCATGGAGGAGCTGGCAATGGCCATATAGGCATGGACGCTGGTCATCGACACAAAGGCAGCGGCAATGGCCCGGTTGGAATAGGCCAAATAATTCATGGCGCGCGCCTCCACCACGGCCATGGAAAAAGCCATGGCATCGGCATGGGACTGGATGCGGATGCGCTCATGTACCACATTGGCAATGGAAAAACTCATCATCAAAGTGGTGGCCAGCAAGAGCATGGTCACACACCCCAGCACCATCACCTGCCCTCTGCGTTGGCGCTGTTTTCGAGCAAGGCCCTTGTTGTGTTGCCGGGGTTTTAGGGTTTTAAGTTGAATGGTGCTTTCCACGGGCTCTCCTCCACAAAATCAATTTCCGCACTCACTTTGACCGCTCAAATTGCTCGTCACAAAGTCAGACTGCATGCGCAAGGCATATTTGGCGCGAATGGGCACCACATAAACCTTTTGGTTGGCCAAGCTTTTTCTTATGCTTTCGGGGCTGTCCTTGGGCCCCGTGACGCCGGTGGCCGTGGTGTTCATGCGCACCACATCTTTAAACAAGGTCGCGTGTTGTGCCTCTTGCCCTCGAGAAATATAAAAAATGACTCTGTCCACAAAGGGGATGAAGAGCCTATAATTAAAAGTCAACTCTATAGAGAGTTTTTTGGACTTGAGCTTTTGCAAAGAGTTGGGCGTCTCAGGATAATCAAAAAGGTTGGTTCCTTGACCAGGCTGGCTTCCAGCTTCGCCTGAGGTGGGGGAACAAATGGCAACCTGGGCATATTTCAAACCGCTGTTTTCAGGAAATTGATTGTTCTTCAGGTCGCCCATCTTCTTGGCATAATCCGAGGCACTTCTTGTGCTTTTTACGGTTTCTGCCCCTTGGGAGCCCCCTGATTTTTCACTGATAACAGGCAAAAGCACAGCCAATGCCGCCAGCTCCATGGCCTTCTTGTCGGCATTGTGCAAAATGCCCGCGCGCACAGCTTTGAAGGCTGCATATTTGGTCATCGAGCGGGCTTGGTGCATCAACGCCAATTGAATAATGCCCAAAATCAAAAACACAAACAGTGGCATCACAATGGCCGTTTCCACAGCGGCTTGACCGAGCTGCCCTCGCCCTCTTTTTGTCCTCTTCTGGCTCATCGCTTGTCCTTCTCTTGTAGTCCTATTCTCTGAAAGCTCGCAAAGAAATTGCGAAGGGCGTCAGTTTGACCGATGGCCAGCCTTGTGGCCACCTTTTTCAAGCCTTTCTAGACTGGTTTCCATTTGACATAAGCTCGTCTCACGAAGAGCTTATGTCAAAGAGGAAGCGACCTAAACCAGTCTAGAGCATTTCCAGGACGCGCTTGGCTTCGCGGTGGCAGCGGTGGTCTGCCTCTGGAAAGTGTTGGAGTATATTTTCCAACACGGTGACCAGCTTGTCTCTTTGGGGAGAGGTGTTGAGAATTTTGTGGACTTCAAGCACATATCTGTCGCAGCGCTTGTCCAACTCAAGCCGAATTTCTCTATATTTGGCCAAAATAAACTCATATTCCCGAATGTCTTTTATGTCGAGGGACTCTTCAATGAGCCAAGCTCGCCTATAGGCTTTCCAAGCATAATAGAGGTTTGGAGGCGCAACGCTTTTCGCATCATAGGTTTGCTGGGCGGATTGAATGGCTTTGGCCACTTCCGCACTGGCTTCACTCTCACTCGTAAAGAGGGGAACAGGCTCTATTTCTACGGATATACCCCAAATGCGCCAAGTATCCTTCTCCGGGGGGTTGCGTACATTGTCAAACATCAGGGTATTCATCTCATTATTGCGTATATGGTGGGGAGAAACCACCAACTCAATTTCCCGCGTATCCAAAGTATCCGCGGGAACATAACCCAGGCTTGCACTGTTAAACAAAATGTTCACTTCTTCTGAAGAAATGTCCTTGGCATAATAACGGACAATGGCAACGGCTTTTCCGGGGGCAATGACATGGAATACAAATTGCTTGGAATCCACATTGGTCCATTTCACCTCTTTGCCAACGCCAAAACTGTCTTCAATGGGTTGTCCACCCACCTCTAAAACCTTGGGCTCATTGCTCTGGAAAAAGGTGGTGGGGCCTGAATGCATGAGAAAAAATACCCCAAGCAGAATAACCATACCTGTCAAAGCCAAGCTGATCAGCAGCGTCCGGCGCTTTTTGGCGTCTAAGGCCAAAAAAGCATAGTGGAGCCTGCCCAAAAAACTCTTCTGTGCCTCACGCTGTTTGCGCGCACGCTCGGCGGCAGAGGCTTGAGCTGTCGAGGCCAGTTGGTTTGCGCGCTTGGGTATAGCAACCAACTGGGGCGAGTGCGTGGCGGGGTTTTTTCGCACAGGCTTTCGTGGCACCTTCGAAGCCACGGCCAAGGCAGACTGGGCCTGACGCTCCGCGGCCAATTCCTCCGTGGACTTAATAACGGTGCTGTCTCCTTCAGAGGCAACATCTCCAGGCGCTCCTGCAGTCTGGTCCCAAAAAACCAGCTCCCCGCCACCTCCAATGCCTATCACATCCCCAGAGGACAAAAAGGCAGACTCCTGAATCTCCTCCCCGTTGATAAAAGTCCCGTTGGCACTGCCTAAATCTTCAATAAAACAACCTTCCTCCGTCTCTATTATGCGCGCATGGTTCCGCGATGCTTTATTGTCGTTGACAACCACATCGTTCCCATTCGTGCGGCCAATGCGGGCTTCGCCACCGTCCTCGAAGACGAATTCTTTGCCCTCAACAGCACCAGATTTTGTCGTTAAAATAAAACCCACGGGAAGAAGAAATACATTTTGAGATTGCAGGTCAAGTTTCTTTATACAGGCCAAGCCATTTAGTTGCCAACATATACATAGCTAACACAAGCGGGCACAAGAGGCGAATATTCTCGCCCTATGCTACCCTATGCCCAGGCCAGCTCATCTACGCTCAAGCCCACCGTGCATATAATACCCTGTCCAGCGGGATGCCATGTCAAATAAGGCCGGGCCAAGGGCTTCAAATAGGGTTTGGAGAAACCCAAAGCGCTCTAGCTGTGGCTTTGCGTCATCCGCCTCAGCTCAGCGCTCAACTCTGACATTTTGCTCTCCAGCTCAGCCATCACCTGGTCTGCACCCTCAAGCTTCACTTCATAGCCCATTTGCTCCAAAACACTCGCACATTGGGCTGCAGGGTTGGCAGCTAAACTCACCAAGGAGCCTTTGAGGCGATGGGCTGTACGCTTGAGGGCTGCCGCATCCTTCTCCTTCCAACTCCTTCGAATATCTTCCAGCATCTGCGGACTCTCGGAAAGAAAAATGTGGATAAGCTCACGCATCAAATCCTCATCTTCCCCGCAATTGCTCTTCAAATCATCCCAATTGACACTTGCTCCTGGCATCACCATCTAGGCTACCTCATACTCAGCTGCCTCATGAAAACTATTTTCTCATATACATAACCCATATGAGGATAAAGCGCTCGCTCTATATGCGCTTAGGGTGCTTCACACCTACCCTAAAGACAAGCATGAGACGAGGCGCTGCGCCAAGCCATGCCAACCATAGCTACAACTCAATAGCTAAAACCCAAGGGTGCCGCTGAAGGCTGGCCCTCCATGGCACAACGGGCGGCACAACGGAGGGCAAAACCGCATTCAGGCCATGGCACGCCACAAGGCAGAGGCGGGGTTAAGCATGCGGTGCGGGGGCGGACATAAAAGGGTTGTGCAGCATAATGGTTTCCCCGCGCTCTGCCCCCACAGAAATGCAAACCACGGGAACGCCGCTGACTTCTTCTATTTTGCGGATGTATTTCTTGGCATTTTCCGGCAAGTCTTCCCAGGTGCGTGCATGGTGCAGCGAAGGTGTCCACCCTGGGAGCTCTTCATAAATGGGCTTGGCCTTCTCCAACAACGTCAGATCGCAAGGCATCTCCTCTATGCGCTCTCCCTCCACCTCATAGGCAACGCAAATGTTCAGCTTGGGCCACCCCGAAAGTATATCCAGCTTTGTCAACGTCAACCCCCAAAGCCCACTGGTGCGCACCGCATAGCGCAATACCACCGCATCAAACCATCCACAGCGCCGCGGCCTCCCTGTGGTGCTCCCATATTCCATGCCCTCTTCTCGCAGCTTTTCTCCTAACGCATCCTTTAACTCTGTGGGGAAAGGGCCACCTCCTACCCGCGTGGTGTAGGCTTTGGAAATGCCAATAACACGCCCTATGGCCGAAGGCCCCAATCCAGAGCCTACGGCTGCATTCCCCGCCACACAATTGGAGCTCGTCACAAAAGGATAGGTGCCATGCTCTATGTCCAGCAAAGTCCCCTGCGCCCCCTCAAACAGAATGCGAGAGCCTTTGCGGACTTGGCGGTCCAAAAACAAGGAGGTGTCTTTAATAAACTCAGAAAGCTGTGCTCCATATTCCAAATAGCACTCCAGAATTTCTTCAAAATCCAACACGGGGACGGGAGCCTTGGCGCTTTGGGCGGCAAGCGCAAGCTGCCCTTTTATTTCTTCTGCACGGGAAAATATTTTGGCGCTCAGCCGCTCCCGGCAAAGCAAGTCAAAAATGCGAATGCCCCGGCGTGCAACTTTGTCTTCATAGGCCGGGCCAATGCCTTTGCCGGTGGTCCCTATGGCCTTGTGTTGCGCTGACTGCTCCCTCAACAAATCCAAGTGTTGGTGCCAAGGAAAAATAACGTGGGCTCGCTCAGAAATCAGCAGCTGCTCCGTTTGTTTTAAAATGCCTTGCTGGCGGAGCATGCCCATCTCTTTCAATAAAATGGCAGGGTCCACCACCACTCCGTTGCCGATGACGCAGGCTTTCCCCGCATGCAAAATGCCCGACGGAATTAAATGCAAAATGGTTTTTTCACCCCCCACCACCAGCGTATGGCCTGCATTGGCTCCACCTTGGAAACGCACCACCACATGCGCATTCTCCGCCAGCAAATCCACTATCTTCCCTTTTCCTTCGTCGCCCCATTGGGCGCCAACAACGACGACATTAGACATGGCCCCCCTATATCCCATTTAAGAGGGATAACAGAAGGGAATATATTGACAGCCCATGCTCTGACATTCCTTGAGGTTTCGCATTGGCCAAACATTAGACGCCCTTGCATCTAAAATGCCCCTGGCCCTTTCTCTTAAAAATGTCTCGTCATAAACCGAAAGCCTGCCCTCATCCAAAAGGTGAAGCTTAGGCGAAACTTCACGCAGAAAAACAATGGCCGTCTGTATTTTCGTGCCATTTTTCCAGCGCCGCACCGCTTCACCATAGCAAGCCAGCTGAAGCGCATAGGCCTGCGGGTTTTCTGCGGCGCCTGTCTTATAATCGACAATCAAATAATGGCCCTCTTCATATTCAAGGAGCAGATCCACCTGCCCCCGCAACAACAAAACCCAATCCGAAGCACATTTTCCAGGCACCGCCCATGAAAAGGGCAGCTCCCGCTCCAGCCTCTCTTCACCCGCTTTCAAAAACAGCGCTCCCACCTCTGAGCTCCAAAAACGCTCCAACCAATGAAATATCTGCTCCTCCCATGGCAAACCCAAACGCTGCGCCAGCTGTTCCAAACGCCGGCTTGCCTGCGCCTCGCCTATCCATGAGAAGGGCATCAGCTCCAACAAGCGGTGCGTCACTTCTCCGCGCTCCCGAGCGCTCATCTGTCCTCTTGGCGGCCTATGGGCTTGGGGAGAGAAGGGTGGCAAGGCGCTTGGGCTGTGCACAAGGTTGGCTTCCATCTGGAGATAATAGCGGAAAAAAAACCACCGGGGACAACGCTCAAACTCTTGCAACTGCGTCACCGAAAAAACCACTTCCTCGTGGCTTAAGGGCAGAGGGCTTGCTTGCCAATGAGGAAGTGTCTCTGCTTCCTTTTGAGGAGGCGGGGCCTCTTCATTCTGTTGGGCAAACGCTCTCGCCAACAAGTCCGGACTGCTGCTGGGCAAGCTTGCCACATCCACGCATTCTGTTTTCAGTGCCTCACAAAAAGCTGGCGCAGGCAAACCTTCGGGGGTTTGTGGGCGCAGAATCTCGCTGATATGCGCTGCCCAACTTTCTTTTTGAGGAAAAGAGGTTAACCCCAACATGAGGGCATCTCTCGCTCGAGTCATCGCTACATAGAGCAGCCGTTTTGCTTCTGCTTGCCGTCGCAGCTGAAGCTCTTTTTTGAGGGACTTCATTTTAGAGGACTCGTTCTCCACCGCTTCAGAAAGGGCCTTGGCAGAGGCAGCAACCCCCAAGCTTCGCTCAAAAAGCAAAGTTCCGCCTTCGTGGGGCGCCACTGCATTCAAATCCGCCAAAACAACCCATGGCCATTCGAGCCCTTTGGCCTGGTGCACCGTGCATAGGGTGACACAATTTAAATTGTCGTCCTGAAAAACCTCGGAGGACATTTCTCTCTGCTCCAATTGCATGGCATTCCATATTTTTTGGCAAAACCCGGCATTGTCCCCCCTATGCTTCGCGTCGTGTTTGGAAGCCATTTCTAAAAATTTGTCGAGGTTGGCCAAAGCTTGCTCTCCATTTTGAAAACTGGCCACTGCCTGACAAAAATCTGTCTCATCCATGGCTATTTTCAAAATGTCCAAAACCCCCAGCCGGTGTTTTTCTTTCTTCAGCCAGGAAAACACCTTCTGAAACTTTTTATAGCGCTTGGCTTCTTCCTGGGTTTTGAAAATTCCTCCTTCATCCCTATCCCCAGGAAAATTGTTCATCGACAAAGTCAACAATGTCTCATCCGCAAGCCCAACCCAAGGAGAGCGCAATGTTGCCCATTTGGAAACCACATCGCTCTCGTCTTCAAGCCATGTCAACAAACCCACAACATCCACAATTTCTTGCGCACCAAAAAACCCCGTCCCTTGAATAATCCTCCCCGGAATGCCGGCGCATTGCAGTGCTTCCAAATAAACAGGCGCATAGGAAAGCCGACGAAATAACACAGCAACGTCCGCATATTTTAATGGCTCCCTCTGAAAAATTTCACTCAAGGCTTTGGCAATGGCCTTCGCATCTGCCCAACGCCACGCTTCCAGGGGAACACGGGAAAGGCTGGAGTCCTCCAAACAAATAACGGAAGGCAGCCCTTCACGCGCAGCTCTCATGGGAGAAAGTTGGTCTGCCTCATTGGTATAGGCAACCTCAAACTCACGTTTTTCTGAAACAGGAGAAAACAGTTTCGGAAAAAATGCATTGAAAAAACAAATTAAATTCTCTTGTGTCCTGAAGGAATTTTTCAAAAACCCAACTTCTCCCCCTTCGTTTTTGAGGTGGGTGGCCACCATGGAAAACACCCCAACATCGGCTCCACGGAATTCATAAATGGATTGCTTGGCATCGCCTACTACACAGAGCGTTCCGGGCTCCAAGGGAAATGCATGTCTCCATTCCTCTTGTGGGCTCAATCTCCGCACCTCATCCCGTCTCTCTGAAAGCAAAAGCGTCAACTCCAGTTGAAGTCTATTGCAGTCTTGAAATTCATCAACCAACAGGGCATTCCATTGGCGGTGTATGGCCAAGCGCCGCTCTGGAAAGTCACGCAAACCATCTCTGGCGCGGAGCAAAAGGGACGTAAAATCCGCTTTGTTTCTTGAGTATAATTCCTGCTCAAAGTGGAGCTCTATGTGTTGAAGCAATTCCACAGCCAGCTCTTCCACAGGCAAAAGCTGTTGCTCCCAATATATGGACTCCAGCTCGCTCAACGCTTGTTTCAGAGGTCGAATTTCTGCGCTGCGTGAGCTTTGAAAACGCGCGCTCATCTCCTTCAGCAAACACAACGTCTGCGCGTTGTCTGGAGAAATGAGGTGCAAGGTGTCGGCTGTCTGCAGCAGCTCTCCTTTCATTCGAGCAATGGCTTTTTTCTGGTTTTCTTTCTGCTCTGCCAACAACAACAAGGCTTCAACACATGCGCGGAGTTTTTGGAATTCAGACTGAAATTTGTGTTTAACAATCTCTGGAGCATCTAAGCGCAACCTTTTGGCGCCAAGCCCTTCTTCACGCAGGGAAACAAATGTTTTCCAGAGGCAATATACCACGCCTTGGCGGCGAGAAAAACTTCCAAACCCTGCTTCTCTCACCCAATGGCGTGCCGCTGCGTTTTGCTTCTCCAAAGCACCCAGAAGCACTTGGGAGACGCAATGCTCCAACAAGGCACCGGCTTCAACTTCATTCAACAATTCAGTATGGGATAAGGAGCCCGTGGTGAGTTGAATAATTTTGAGGCAAAGGCTGTGGAATGTTCCAATCTGCACGCCAGGCAAATGAGCGTATATTTTTTTCCATTCATCCACGGAAGGGAAAGGCAATTCAAACGCTTCCAGGGAGTGTCTGAGCTCAGGCTCGAGCGCTTCTCCCGCGCACAAAGCTTTCAGGCGCTGCTTCAGGCGGTGCTGCATTTCTTTTGCAGCCTTGTCCGTAAACGTCACCAGGCAAAGTTTAGACGGCTGCACACGACCTCGTCTGCGTGCGCCCGCTAACAAATGAAGGCATAAGCTGATGAGGCTATATGTCTTTCCTGTGCCGGCGCTCGCCATCAATGCCAAGTTCGAGTCCAGGCGAAGCAGCTTTGCCAATGCCAGCCCAGGTGGCTTTTGTGAGCTCATCAATTCTCCACCTGGGTTTTCATTTTTTCAGAAACACGGCATGCTCTTTTGAAAGGGCAATATCCACAATCCACAGATATAGGCGCAAACTTTCCTTCTTTTATTGTAGAAACCAACGCCTCCATGCGGTTGAGCAAGTTGGGTTTTCCCTTCTCCTTCAAAGAAATTCGAGCCGCCAAGTCTTCTTCCAAAATCTCATTCAATTCTTCCTGGGTGATGAATTCTTCGAGAAGAAAATGTGTCTTTTCTCGAATGAAAACCCATGCAGCCTGGTTGGCGCACATGCCCTTCTTTCGCAAAACAAACAAATAAAGCAACAACTGGAAGTCGTTGAGCAATACACTTTCTCTATATTTGTTTTTGCTTCCCCGCTTTCCCAGCTTGTAGTCAACAACGCCCACCCTGCCACCTTCTAAAACATCCAAACGGTCTAAACGCCCTGCCAGTTTTAAAACCTGCGCTTCAGAAACAAAACTTGAAAGCTCTGGCTCCGCTTTCAAATCCAAGGTGCTGCCCTCTTTCAAATATGCTTTCTCTTCAAAACTCCACTCCGGAAATATTTGCAAAGGAATGCCCAATGGGAAAAAACTCTTTGAGTTTAAAAACTCCAAAAGCTCCTCTTCCACTTCTTCACAACACAGCGCCCATAGCTCTGCGTGAGCAAGGCCCTTCACCTCTCCCCGCGCTGCTTTCACTGCCTGCGCAATCTTCTCTCTACGCTGTGCTTGAGTTGTTTTTAACAAAGAAACCCCATCAGCTCCCAGCAAAGCCAAAGCGCGGTGCAGCAAAACCCCTTTGGCTTTTGCTCCAACATCTATGTTGAAATTTTCAAAAAATTCCCCCTTCAAAACATGCGACATGAAAAACCAGAATGCACACCCTCCGAGTCTTCCCAATGCATAAGCACTCCAGGGGAGTTGTGTGAGTTCCTTCAAGTATTTTTCTGTCTTGGGGCTCAACACATTGCCCGTATATGCCCCCAATTTTCGTGTTCTGTCGCGTTGGAAATAAAAGCGCTCGCGTTCAGCTTCGCTTTTTTCTGAAAGACTTACAAACCAGCTTTCTTTCCTGAGCGCGGCTTCGGCCCATGGCATTTCCTGCTTTCGCTCATAAAAATTTCGCCGAATTTTCTGGGCCACACATCCACGAAAATCCGCTTCGGTCATCCCTTCGCTTGGCTGCTGGGAAAAGCGCTTCGTCTGGACCAAAGTGGGCGTTGTCTTTTTTGAAATCCGCAAAGCCTCCTGCCAAAACAATGAAGGGACAACTTCTCTCTCGCCATGCTCTGCCAGCGCATAAGAAAACCACAGCTTCTCTGTCGCACAAGTGACGGCTTCTATAAAATGCTCTCGCTCTACAACAATGTCCTCGGGAAGCTTGTGGAGCTGTTCACCTCTTTGCATTCTGAACAGCAAACGCGTGCTTTTTGCATTCACCAGGGGTTGGAGCGCTTCAGAAATCAACGTGCTCTTTTTTTTCTGCGAAAATGCACCGTCTTTCATGCCCACGAAAAAAACGTGTTTGTATTTTTGGCCTCGCATGGCTTTAAAATGCCCAATGCTCACCCCTGCGGTTTTCGGCTCCCTCATGCGCACAACCTCATTGCCAAAACAAGTCAAAACCCACTCTGAAAATGCTTTGCGCGTCAGCTTGTGAAGCCCCCCTCCCGTCTTCTCTAACCTCAGCTTCCACTCTGCACATGCTTGTCTGAAAAAAGCCCCCGCAGCATTTTCTCGAGCTAACATTTTCCTGTGCATTTGTTGTTCAAAGGGATTGAATGAAAAACCCTCCGGGTGCCCAAATAAAGTGTTTTTCTCATGCTGAAGTTGCTCTGGCATGAGCGCATGGAGGTTGAAGCCAAGCTCTTGGAAACTTGAGAGCCAGGCATCCAACATGTTTTGGAAAGTTCCCTCTTGAGGAATTTTTCCAACAGCATTTTTTGCAACCGCAATATGCTTTTTGAATGTTTCAAAAAAAAACCGTTGGGGCGCACCCCAGGGCGCACTCTCTTGAAGAAAGCTTAGGCGTTCGGCATAACCATCCAAACTCTCTTGCTTGGAATGAGCGCCAATGCCTGCTCTCTGCAACCAAATGCCAACATCATCATAACTAACAAATGTTTTTTTAAACAGTGGATTTGAAAAAAACACATGAGCCTGCTCAACGGGAAACCCATCTTCTATCCATTTGAGCCAACTGAGCACCGCATTCCCCAGTGCACAGGAAGACAGCGGCAACTCTTCTTGGATGTATGCCGGAATAGAATAAGAAGAAAACGCGTTCCACAAGGCATCTGCTCTATGTGCTTCGCTGCACAACACAACAGCTATGGACTCGGGCGCAACTCCACGCTTCAACAAATGAGCAATGCGCCTGGCTGTCTCTCGCACCTCCCCGCAAGCGCTTGGAGCAACAAAACAATCCCATGGAAGCTCTTGAGTTGTTGGAAGCGTCTCGCCAAACATATGCTTGCACAACTCAAATGCAGGAGAAGAGGAGCTCAAAACATCTCTCATTAAATTTAAGTTGGCGTTTAAACTCTCTTCGGCTTTCTCAAAGTCACCATGCAACTCATCCACAAGCCCATCCAGCTCCGGGTTGTCCACACCGCGGGTTTCAAGAAAAAGCTCACACCCCACAGCATATAAGGCTTTGTCTAAAGCAAAAAAAAAGCGCTGCTCCAAAGGCGTTATTTGTATAAGCTCATGCACAAAAACTTTAGAAATACAACGCAGCTTCGGAGGCAGTTTCCCCTTCTCAAGTTCGTCAATGGCTGCACAAAGCACATCCACTTCGTCCATCAGCAAGCGTGCAGACAAGCTTAAGCTATATTCTTCCCAAACATCCGCAAACCACAAAAGCGAAGCATGCTCTTTCAGCTTGAAAGCAACCTGCTTCCACGCTTCCAGGGAGCAACCTTGCAAACGAATGCTTTTCAATTGCTCAACAAACAGCTGCGCAACATAAAAGTCAGATTCGCTCTCTCTGATTTCTCGAGGGTGTCGTCGAATCATTTCCCAAGCAACCAGTGTTTGCTCTTGGAACGAGCACAAGCGTTTCTCTGCAAAAGGAATGCACTGCTCCAGAAAACGGCTTAACAGCATATAATTCTGCGCATGCGCCACTACATGCGTGCGCGCTTCTTGCCTCAGCGTCTGTTCTAAGTGCTCGACAGTCGTGAAGAGGTGGAGGCTCTGGGGCTGTTTCTTCATAAGTCACTTTTTCTGACAACGAAGTTTGCTCGCACCAGCTCTTCTGGAGCGCCTTTCTTTCGAATGCTCAGCATGTGCGCGCCCACCTGGGCTGGAATTCGCCCTGAAAACGGCATAGCCATTGTCAAAACCCAATGCCCATCAACAAAAACTTCTAACTCTTCAACACCTCGTGCCTGAATGCGAATGGGAATCATCTGAGCATCTGCCGGCAAATCCCCAATAACTCGAAACTCATCCCCTTCTTTAGGCATCAACAGTTGAATGTCTTTGGTTTCCCGAGAAACCCTCAACTCAGCATCCGCACGCTCCGCCTTGCAATGCTCCAACAAATGTAGCTCGCTTATCCACCCTGACTCTTGGGCCCAATGGCTGAAAGCCACCCCGAAATCCTTGAGTCCTCCCATACGCCTCTCTAAAGCAATACATTTCTCCGCCAAATGTTCAGGAAGGGTTGGGGAGAGCCCCACGTGTATAGCACAATGCTCCAAAGGCTCTGTCCCCGGAATAAACCACTCTTCCGCAACAGCTGTACACTGCTCCCCAGGCAACTGGCCAGACAGAGGACATATGCTCCGCTGGCTTAACAAATGTGTTCTGCTCAATAAGCTTGGGACAGCTTTTGACATCAGAAGGCTGAAAACGCGACGGAATATGGGAGCTGCACCTGAAATACCTGAAATACCCTGCATGGAGCTTCCATCAAAATTCCCAGCCCAAACAGCCACCGTATATTCCCGGGTATAGCCTGCCGTCCAATTGTCTGAATAGCCTTTGGAGGTTCCTGTCTTCGCCGCAACGGGAAATGAAAAGCGCAGCGCATTCTCCAAACCAAAAGCAGAAACACGCGCACCATTGTCTGACAAAACATCGGTCAACAAGGCCACAGCCTCTTCTCTGGCAAACCTCTGCGGACGCATGTCAACGGAAGGAAAAACTTCCTCTCCTGAAACACGAATTCCTCGACGGACAGCTTGAAGTGGCAAAAGCAAACCGCCTCTGGAAAGCCCTGCATAGGCTTGCACCACTTCCCACAGAGAAACCTCTCCATTGCCCAGCGCAAGCCCTAAACCATAATAGGCGAAGTCTCTGGATAAAGAGTGAAACCCTGCCTTGTGCAACCCCATCAGCACCGTGCTGGCACCCAGCGCCTCCGCTATAAACACAGCAGGAATGTTATAACTGGAGGCCAGAGCCTCTCGCAGGCGTATGGGGCCATGTGTTTTTTTGTTATAGTTTTTGGGCTTATAGGGGCCCTTGGGCGCCCCAAAGTCTCTCTCCACATCCGGCAATACCGAAGCCGCCGTAAACCGCTCGCTCTCGAGCGCTTGCAAATAGACAAAAGGCTTGAGCAAGGAGCCTGGCTGGCGCAGCATGCGAATGCCATTGTTTTGCCCCAGAATTTCCTCGTCAAAAAAGTCTTTGGAGCCAACATAAGCCAAAATTTCAGAAGTCGCATTCTCAACAACCAAAACCGCCGCTGAAGAAACTTTGCGGTCTGAAAGTTTTTGGAGCTCCTGCCCAATTATTTCTTCAACCTGTTTCTGCAGAGCTAAATCCAAGGTGGTCTCTAGCACAACGGCGTCCTTTAACTTCAACGCTTCCAAACCACCCATCACTTCTTCGACAAAATGGGGAGCTTCAAATGCCGTCAAAAAAGAGGAAAAATCCAAAGGAGCTTCCTGCGCAACGTGCCACTCCTCAGCGGTTATAAATGCGTTGGCCAACATGCGCTTGAGCACCCACAGCTGACGTTGCTTCAGCTTGGGCAAGTGGTTATAGGGGTTATATGCGGTGGGGCTGCGAGGAATGGCCGCTAACAGTGCGGCCTGCGCCACAGACAAGTGTTGCGCTCTCCGGCCAAAATACAGCAGCGACGCTGCTTCCAGCCCAACCGTTTGGTTTCCAAATTCAACACGGTTGGCATATTGCATCAACAAATGCTTTTTGCTTGTATGCGCCTCAAGGCGCAAAGCCCACAAAGCTTCTTTGAGCTTCCCTCCAAAAGTTTTTTTGCGGGGCACCAATTTTCTAGCCAACTGTTGGCTTAAGGTTGAGCCTCCGGCAACAACCTTCCTTGCCCTCATATTCAACCAAAGAGAGCGCACAATGGCTGTTGGAGAAATTCCCATATGCCCATAAAACCCCGCGTCTTCAGCAGCCAGTATGGCATGGGCAAAGTGGGGAGGAATGGCCTCTTCAGAGAGCGCAATGGAGCGGCCCTGCTGCGTGGGCAACTCGCGAATGAAAAGTCCATTTCTATCCACAACCCGCACGGAAGCAACCGGCCGCAAATCCAAAAGGCCTTGCGGCAAAGGTTGCGCAACCCATGCACCTAAAAGCAAAGCGGCTGCAAGCACAAGGCTTGCAGCAACTTTTAAAAACGTCAACTTCCTAAAACGCATGTGGAGCTCACGTTTGTCTGTCAGGGCAACACTTCAAAAACCGAAGCAGCAGTGCTTCCCCAAACGTCAGGCTGGTACATTAAAGAGGCCATGGCTGGCTTCAAAACAAATTTCCCAATGGTCGTCGCACGAGCCCAGAAGCGGTATTCATATGTCCCCGGAGACAACTCATCAGCAAACAACACCACTTTCGAGTCCCGCGTTTCTACGTGGTTAAACGGCGAGGCCCAAACCAGGCGGTTGGCGTTGGCTTCGGTGGGCTCAAAAGAGCCGACGGAAGTCGCCAATGAGGCGTTGATGGCTTCTAGGCCTGCAGGCAAGGGAACTTCTATGGCCACAAAATGGCGGGGTTCATGGGTGGCAATGCGCACAACAACGCGCACCCTGTCTCCTGCCCAGGACTTTTTCGTTTGAAGCTTTTTATCCTCAGGCTCAAACCAACGCTGCACAGCAATGCCTCGCTCCATCGGGGTTTGCGGCAATTGTTTGCTCATATATTTAAGAAGCGCGGAATAATAGAGGACGCCCACGCCTTCTTTTTCAAAAGCAAGGTTTTTGGACTCCCCAACTGTGCCGGACTGCAACAAGGTTTCCATGGGAATCTGTGCATTCTCCGCTTTGAGGCTTCTGCCCTTAAACACCTTCTCCACAACAGGGTTGTCCCCCAAAAGTGTTCGGGCAACAAAATCCGGCTCCTCCCTCTCTTTTTGACGCAACACATCCACCAACCCCATGAGAGCAAAAGCCGCCTCTTGCGTTGAGCTCCACGAGCCATCCCTGCGCCGAGAATCCTCAGCCAAATAACGTACCATCTTCGTTATGTAGGGATGCTGGGGAGAAACCAAAGCCAATGTCTGCAACACAGCTCCTGTCGTCCGGACAGGAGAGCCAAAGAGCGCTCCAACATCCAAACTGTCTTCAATATAAACCGTCTTCGCTGTCTCACGGGCCTTGGACAACAACTCTTTGAGCAATTTTTCTGCTTGGAGTTTGTCTCCTTTCCCTATCCACATGGCATGCGCTAACAAGGCTTTTGAGAAGGTGGTTAACTTGTCCTGTTGCTTTAACAGCTCCGGATAATAACTGGGCTTGGGTTGGTGCATTCGAGCTAACACATAGGCGGCCATAACGCGTGTCTCCATGTTCGCCTTCCAATAACCACAATCGGAAGCACGCCCACCCAACACCGCCTCTACATATTTCTGGGCTTGAAGCAGTTTCTCTGAAGGCACTGCGAAAGCCACCTCTCGTGCTCTCCATAAAGCAAGCGTGACGAAACTGCTCACCCATGGGCTTGAGCAGGCTGAGCTTGACCAATAACGAAAGCCACCATCCAAAGCCTGCATGCTCAGCAGCTCGTCCACGTTCTTTTGGATGACCACATCAGGGTGCGCGTTTTTGCGCAAACTCGGCTCATCCGCACGCCAACGGTTCCACACAGCACTTAACTCGGAGGCAGCATCGGCTTTGTCGGGCCATGGCAAGCTAAACAGTCCTGCAATTTCTCGAAGCGCAATAAAGGGAATCAACTTGGAAGCACGTTGCTCCGCACATCCATAGGGGTATTGAACGAGTTGCTTAAAGCCTTCTTCTAAATTGCCCATGGAAGTCGAAGAAAGCTGCAGCTCCAAGCCTCCAAAACTTTCTAAAACACCCTCAGGAAGTTTCACGCCTTCCACCTTCTTGAGAAGCTCCTTGGAAGCAGCACCATCCACCTCTCCATATAGGGCATAGGCCTGAGGTATTCCGGCTTTCTCCACATAAAGCTCTTGCTCCACTCCGTCGCTTAAACTGCCCATGTTGACTTGAAATATAAACTTCGCATCCCCTTCACCCAACGCTAAAAAAGGAAACCGTATTTCTTGAGGCTTCCCGGGGACAATCACCACCTTCTTGCTGCTCTCTCCCCTCAATTGTACCGGACCCTGAATTTGTGCCGTCACCGTCGCCTCTGCCTTGCTCATGCCCGGCTCTGTAACATGGAGGACAATGCCCGCTTCAAACTCATCATCTATTCTTAAAAACCTGGGCAATGCAGGTTGCGCCAGCAGAGGTTTGTTCACCTGGAAATGCGCCTCGCCCTTTCCAAATCGGTTGTCCTTGCTCACAGCCACCGCCATGACGCGAAACTTCGTCATGTTGTCGGGAAGCTTAAATTTCACTTGCGCCGTTCCATTGTGCATCAACAACGAGGGATTGAAATAGACTGTGGTTTTGAAGTCGCTTCGAATTCCCATCACTCTTTTTAACTCTTCCCCTCCACCACCACCTTCGTCTTCGCCTTTTTCCTCTTGGCCTCGCATATAAAGCAAATGCATCAAAGGCTCCGCCAACCGGGTGGAAAGCCTTCTCTCCCCATAGAAGGATTCAATGACATCCGGAGTTTTATATGCAGTGAGCGCCAAAACAGCCTCATCCACCACATATAAAGTCACCTCCGCATCCACCGCTTTGCCCTTAAAGTCTGCAACAGCCACATCCACCGTCACCTCTTCCTGAGGCCCATAGGTGGACTTGTCTGTTTGCGTGGAAACCATCAGGCGCTTCTCCTTCTTCTCCACTTTAAAACCAACAAGCCCCATGCGGACTGCAGGGCGACCTGCATCCCTTCCCGGCTCTATGCCACCCTTCATCATCCGCGGACGCATTACCAATACGCTGACAAAAGCATTGGGAATCATCTCTTCAGTAATGGGAATTTCAAGCTTGTGCAGAGAGCTCTGCAGCTGAACAACTTGTTTGCTCATGATTCCATCACCCTCCACCATCACCAAAGCCGTCGCTTCAGGGTAGGGTGATTTGACAAGGATATGGGCTGTGTCGCCTACGCCATAACTTTGCTTATCCACCACCAGCTCCAGTGTTTGTTCCTCGTCTCGGTTCCAAGAAATAAACCCTTCACCCAAAACATAGAAGCTGTTTTGGGTGCGGTGTACACGCCCCTGCTCGTCTTTCACCTCCGCCTTCGCAACATAATAACCAGGCTCACTGGCAACAAACTCACATGCACTGCCTGAAACCGCTGAGCTCAACCTGCAGTGTTTAAATTCTGTTTCTTGCCTCTCGCTGATGGTTCTAAACCCACCCGTCGCATCCTTTTGCTCAATGAGTTTCCATTCAATGCGGTTGAGCACAACTTCAACGGGCTTTCCCGCCAGGGGCTTTCCGGTTATATCCGTCACCAATACGCTCACTTCAGCGCTCTTGTTCACCTGCGGATAGGTGCTTGGCGCCTTCAAACCCACCACATAAGCCGAAGGAAATATGGAAAGCCGGGTGCTCCCTCCTGCCATTTGCCTGTCCACGTCCGTGGCCGCCGCCTCCACCGTATAGGTATAGGCACTCTCTTTGGGTGCATCCACAGAGCGCAGCGCAATGGCATAGTCGCCACCCTTCCCTGTCTTTCCACTCCCAGAGGCAACACGAGACAATTCTCCTGCGCCATGCTCTTCATCATCCTCCCCATATCCATTCGACTGTCCCCCAAAAACATAGAGGGGGTGCTGCTCAAACCTCAAGGGTTTTGGCCTGCTAAACACATTCCACTTCAGTGGAGCCTCGGACATGGGGGAGCCAAAATAATAGCGGGCATCCACCTGTACATTCAAAGGCTCCTGCATCAGCAATTCTTTCTTTTCTGGCTTCAGCGTCAGCGCAAACTTCGGCGCACGGTATTCTTCAACTTGGAAGGAGCCCTGTACGGAAAGTTGCTGTCCATCGGAGGCCACAACCCAACAGGTCCCCAATGGAACATCCTTGGGAATATGCTCTGAAATGGAAAAAGTCCCAAAAGCAGATAACTGAACTTCTGTTTTCCACGTATAGGTTTCATCCCCTCCACAGTGGGCGCTCACGCCTATTCGAGCGCCTTCCGGTATTTTCTTCTCGCCAAGCTCAACATAGCGGAGAATGCCTTTGAGGTGTATTTCATCGCCCGGGCGATAGACGCCCCTGTCCGTAAAGAGAATGCCTTGGGCCTCCGGCTGCTGCGAAGGCCAACCACCCTCCAGACCAAACTGCCATGCGCTGAACATATCCCAGCGGGTGCTTGTCAGCGTCACCTTCTCCCCCTTCGTGGCGACAACAAATAAATTTCCTGCATATTGGTTTTTAGAAACCCCTTCGGCTTGCAAGCCCAGCATGGACACCAAACCTTGCTTGTCCGTCGTCCCCTTCCACAGCAGTTTTTGGTTGTCGCCAAACAACTGAACATGGACATCCTCCATGCCTTGAGCGTCTTGCAAACGGGTCACCCATGCCGCAGAGCTTGCATTGCCTATTTTGGCATGGACAATAAAGTCTGCCACTTGCAGCAGCGTGTGGCTCTTGTGTTTCGAGCTGTTTCCTGGCTCTTCTACATAAATAAAAACAAAGCCTCCTTCTTCAGGCTTTGCCAAAAGCTCCTTCACATCCAACTTGAGAGAAGCTTGGACATTTCGAGCAGCCTTGAGTTTCAGCGACTTCTGTATGTCAGGGCCCCTCCCCAAAAACTGGCTGATGACAGAAGGAGGGCTCTCTCCTTGTATCAGCTTATAGCCCTCCGTGTGCAAACGCATAAACTCTTCAACATTCACTCGCCAAGCCCGAAGCTCTGCTTGCTCAAGGTTTCTAAAAGAAAGTGGCAAACCTTTTTCAACCTGGCTCAACTCCACAAGCGTATTGCTGCCGCCCAGGCCAAGGTATGGCTCCACGTCAGCCGTCTTTATATGGGCAACAAAATCCGCCTCCAACTCCTGCCCAAACTCGTCTTTCAAACCTTTCTCAAGCCTTATTTCATAGGAGGTGCCTGGCGCAAAAGAAGCATACACCAGCTCTTGTATACCCTCATATGTGCTGCAATAGTGGGCGGATATCTCCACCGGCGGAACCGTTTTGAACTTTGTTTTCAGCGACTTTGCACTCAAACAGTTGTTGGACAAAATGCGCAAGGCCCCCGTCCCATCGGACATTTCTATTTTTTTCACCTCCAAAGGCCCATGCGTGCGCCAACGGCGCTCCACACCCTCTTCGGTTTGCAACGGACCTTCGGCGGATTTTATGGGAGGAAGCCAAAACTCTACCTCCTGCTCCAACTCAAGCGGGCGAACGGGCATCAGCACATAGCTTGTTTGCCTTAAAAAAGCCGCATGGCTTTCATCCAACATCTGCTCATAATAACTCGTGGACTCACCCCGCGCCTTGGCCTCCTCTCTCTGCTTTTCCAAACGCTCCCTTGTGGTGAATTTCTCCTCCAGCCGCAACGCCATGGGCGCATGCACCCCTCTTTGCTTCAACACAGCCTGCTCCAGCAGCTGCTTCTCATCCACGGCCTGGTTGAAAACCAACTCTATGCGGGGAGAGCGTTGCAAACGCTGATCACCCGCACGGGGGGAGAGCGCGAGGAGTTTTATGCGCTCATTTTGCGCCACAAAAACATATTCCTCCTTCAGCTCCGCCCCACTCAACGCCCTTAAGCCCGCTTGAACGCGCACCGTATATTCCGTAGACAAAGGAGGCGGCTTTAAAGGCACAAACTCCACTGTTGTGGAGCCTAACCAACGCCACTCTCCTTCCAGCTGAGGCTCTATGGAAGCAAAGGGTCGGCCATTCACCACAATGGGCTCCCCCTCCAACACCTGCACAGGTGCCGAAAAAACAAGGGTGGGCCCAAATGGGTTTTCACCGTTTTGAGCGCGGCTGGCCACCACCTCCAACGCTCCCGTGGGAGCAAACACCGGTGCACCTTCCAACACAGGCGGCAAAGGCAAAGGCTGCAACTCCTCTATGCGTATTTTTTCAGAAACAGCCGCCTGGGTTTCCTCTCCAGGTGTTTCTGGCTTTTCCTTTAAACAACCTTTACAGCCCCACATGCCTAAAACAACAACCATGGCTACACTTAAAAGCCGACCAACTCTCACAGCAAACCTCCAAGCAAAAACAAAAAAGCAAACAGTGGAAACGCCTACCTCACCAGGCCCCAGCGCGAGCTTGGCAGCCCTGCCACCCCCTGTGGACTTAAACGCTTATTTCACCGCATTTCCAAGAAAAAAACGGCAGGCATCGGGCCTCCTCTCCCCAGGCCTTTGTCCATGGCTCTTTTTATATTTGCCTTTTTATATTCGCCTTTTGGCTCATCTGTCTTTTGGCTTGTTGGCCTTCTCGTTCACCCTGAGTTTTCCTCAAAGGGGCCTCATCCGCCTTTGCAAAAGCCTTTGGGGAATGCGACAGAAGGTTGTATGCCGGCCTGGCATGCAGAAAAAGGAATACATACGTATAAAAGGTGCGCGCGAGCACAATTTAAAAAACATTTCCTTGGACATACCGAAGCACCAGCTGGTTGTTTTTACGGGTGTGTCCGGGAGTGGGAAAAGCAGCCTGGCCTTTGATACGCTGTATGCCGAAGGGCAGCGGCGCTATGTAGAAAGCCTCTCGGCCTATGCCAGGCAATTTTTGGGGCAACTTGAAAAACCCAAATATGACAGCATACGCGGGCTTTCCCCCAGCATTTCCATTGAGCAAAAAGCCGCCTCCTCCAACCCGCGCTCCACCGTGGGGACAGTCACCGAAATTTATGACTTTTTGCGCGTCCTCTATGCCTCTCTGGGCACGCAGCACTGCCCCACATGCCAGCAACGCGTCAGCAACCAGAGCGCCCAACAAATGGCAGATGAAATTCTCAAGTTGCCTGCCGGACAAAAATTTCAGCTGCTCTCCCCGCTTGTCCAGCAGCGCAAAGGCGAATTTAAGGAGTTGCTGCAGGATGCATTGAAGCGCGGTTTTGTGCGCGCGCGCATTGACGGGAAGTTGGTTTCCCTGGAGCAAAAGCTTTCTTTGAGCAAAAAACACAAGCACGACATTCTGCTGGTGATTGACCGCTTAATTATGACAGAGGGAATACGCGAGCGGTTGATGGACTCCGTAGAGGCAGCACTGCGCGAGGGCAAGGGGGTGTTGGTGCTGGTAGACGAAAAGGGAGAGGGGGAGCGCGTCTTCAGCGAGCTGAACTCCTGCCACCGCTGTGGCCTCTCCTTCCCTGAGCTTTCCCCCGCCCGCTTCAGCTTTAACCACCCCTTGGGCATGTGCCCCGAATGCAATGGCCTGGGTACCAAACCCGAAATGGATGTGGAGTTGATTATTCCCAACCCCAAACTGTCCATACGCGAGGGCGCCATTGAAGTATGGGCCACCTCCATGTCCAAAGGCGAAGGATGGACTGCTGAGTTAATTGAAAGCCTCTCGCGCGCTTTCCACATTGACTTGGACTGCCCCTGGGAAAAACTCCCGCAAAAGACGCGCGCGCTCCTTTTGGAAGGAAGCCAGGGCGAGTCCTTCCGCGTGAAGCATGCCTCCTTCGGGCAGTGGGACCAAACATGGGAAGGCGTGCTGCCCATGTTGATGCGCCGCTTTAAAGCCACAGGCTCCGAGGCGATGCGGCAATATTATATGCGCTTTTTCAGCAACAAAGCCTGCCAAGCGTGCCATGGCGAGCGCTTAAACCCCGCCTCCCGCTCCGTGAAACTCCACGGGATGAAACTCAGCGAGCTGGTACGCCTCTCCATTGAAGAAGCCCAACTGTTTTTGGAAAAACTCAAACTCTCCCCGCATGAAGCTTCCATTGCGCAGGAGCTTTTGAAGGAAATACGCCACCGCCTGGGGTTTTTGTGCAACGTCGGCCTCTCCTATTTGAGCCTGGACAGATCCGCCGCCACCTTGTCCGGCGGAGAAGGGCAACGCATTCGCCTGGCTTCCCAAATGGGCAGCGAGTTGACGGGCGTGCTTTATATTTTGGATGAGCCCTCCATTGGCTTGCACCAACGAGACAATGCACGCCTGCTGAGCACCCTCCAACAATTGAGGGATTTGGGCAACACGGTGTTGGTGGTGGAGCACGACGAAGAAACCATTCGCGCGGCCAACCATATTGTGGATTTTGGCCCTCATGCAGGGCAGGGGGGTGGCCACATTGTTGCCGAAGGCAGCCTGCACAACATTCAAAACCACCCCCAAAGCCTCACGGGGGGCTTCCTCTCAGGCCGCCTCCACATTGAAATACCTAAGCGAAGGCGCAAACCCCATGCACAAAAGCTTCAACTTTTGGGGGCCACAGCACATAACCTCAAAAACATTGACGTAGAATTCCCCTTGGGCACCCTCATTGCTGTGACAGGGGTTTCAGGGGCCGGAAAAAGCACGCTGGTCAGCAGCATTTTGCTTCCGGCCCTCATGAAGCACCTGCATGAGAGCCAAAGCACCATAGGCGCCCACCGCCAACTGCGCGGCCTTGCCTTCCTCGACAAGGTTATTTCCATTGACCAAAAGCCCATAGGCCGCACGCCGCGCTCCAACCCTGCCACCTATACGAAGGTTTTTGACAGCATCCGCGAGGTGCTGGCCAAAACTCCGGAGGCCAGAGCTTTTGGCTATGCCCCCGGCCGTTTCAGCTTTAATGTCAAAGGAGGGCGCTGCGAGGAGTGCCATGGAGACGGTGTCAAACGCGTGGAAATGCACTTTCTGGCCGATGTTTTTGTGCCCTGTGAAGTATGCAGCGGCAAACGCTTCAACGACGCCACGCTGCGGGTGAAATATAAGGGAAAAAATGTGTCTGAAATGCTGGAGATGACGGTGCGGGAGGCGGCGGGTTTTTTTGGCCTACACAGAGAAATTGCGCGCATTCTGCAGACGCTGGAGGATGTGGGCCTCTCCTATTTAAAACTTGGGCAACCCAGCCCTACGCTTTCTGGTGGTGAAGCGCAACGCGTCAAGCTTTCGCGGGAGTTGGCCAAGGTGGCCACAGGCAAAACACTCTATATTTTGGATGAGCCCACAACGGGGCTGCATTTTGACGACATTCAAAAATTGCTTTCAGTGCTTAACCGGCTGGTGGAAGCACAAAACACCGTCTTGGTTATTGAGCACAACCTCGATGTCATCAAGTGTGCCGATTGGATTGTGGACTTGGGCCCCGAGGGGGGCGACAAAGGCGGATATTTGGTCGCGCAGGGAGCTCCCGAAGAAATTATAAAAGTGGAGAAGAGTTATACGGGGCAATACCTCAAGCCTCTGTTGTCAGCAGCCAGGGTTTAAAGCTTGGCCCCAGGGCCACGCTTTGGAAGGCCAAAGCTTTTAATTCTCTTCAGGCTTGGGGGGCCTGGCCTTTTGAAGAGGAGAAAGGGGGACTTGGAGGCGCTCTCGCAGGCGGTGCGTTCGGCGCTGCATTTGTGCAATTTTGTCAGCCAACACGCTCAGCTGGCGGACAAAGGCCTCTTTCTCCGCTTTGAGTTGTGGAGAAAGCTCCCCTCCTTCAACATAAAAAAAACACTGCTGTTTTTGGAGCACCTCGCGACACAAAGCCCTTCTGGCTTCAAACACCTGGCGCAGCTCAAAAAGCCTTTTTTTCAAAAGCTCCGCTTTCTCCATTTTTTTTTGCAGTGAGTGCATTTTCTCCTCAAAAACCAACCGCTCTCTAAGGCATAACAACCACACAATGGGCTTCCCATCCCGTGGTGCCCTGAAGGTCCCAAAAACAGGCTTCCCCTGCTGAAACCACACATACAGGCTCACAACTGGGCGCCAAACAAATACCTTCGGCAGCAGAGCTCTCCTTCTCACCTTTGAAACAACGCTCATCCCCCTCACATTCCATGTTGCTATAACAAATGTTTAAGGGGCTACAGGCCACCCCCATGCACAGCAACAAGCTGGCCGCCAACACCCTGTGGAGCTTTTTAGCGCGCATTTCTCTAAACCTCTCTTTGCCTCTTTCTTTTATAACTACAATGCAACTGCAATATAGCTACAATATAACCACAGTATAACCACAGTATAACCACAGTATAACTACAGCATAACCGCAACCCAGCTCTCTGGGTTTTCGCTTTCCAAGGCTTTCAAACTTTAAAAGCGTTTTTGAAAACTCAGCAACAACCCATCTCTCATGGGTGCCAACCTGAAAGGTATGCCTTCGTCCAAGAGATGGCTTAAAATAAACAAGCTTATAGCGGTTCCGGCCAAAACCGCTCCAGAGCCTGCCAAATAAACCCCAATTTTAGGATAAAGCTGCGCCTTCTTGTGTGCGGACCACAGCTCATCGGGCCCAACCCCCGGCTGGACGAGGCCGTTGGGCGCATTTCTCTCCAAAAAACTTCTCCTGTTTTTGGCCATGAGGCCAAAAATGCCACCTGCCGCCAATGCAGCCCCACTCACACCGGTCATCACAAAAGCCGCTGTACGCAAAGGGGTGGGTTTATCGCGAAGCTCCACATGGCGCGGCCTTGTCCATGCAGAGCTGGGAGGCGCCCACCCCGTCAGCGGCTCAACAATCCGAAACACAGAAATTTGCGAGGGAATTTCCGAAGGCACGCGGAGCTGGCTCCCCTGTGTTGCTGCGGGGTTTTCAAAAGCCTCTTCTGGGTTTTGCAGCGTTCCCCGGGGGGAGCGCAAGGCTCTGCGCGACACATTTCTGCGCGACAGCGGCTTTGCATCCTCCACACTCAGCTCCTGAAAATCCAACTCCATGGTAGGCACAGCAGCTTCCTCTTCCTGTGCAGCGGGCTCCTCCTGTGCTGCCGCAGCTTTCTCTTCTGCAGCAAGCATCAACGGCCTTATGGCCAAAGCCTCGGGTTGAAGGGTGTTGAGCAAAACTTTAAAGGCCTGTTGCGCGTCTTCTCCCCAATGTTGCTGCACATTCCTGGGGTGGAGCAACCTCTCCACATGGCTCAGCACGGCCCCATCCGCACGTACAATTTTGGCCGACATTTGGAAGTCGCCCTCATTCACCTTGAGGGAAGCATATAAAGCATAGGTGGCCCCCATGGCCTCGGCCAGCTTCATCAAACACTCTGTCTTCCCCTGGCAACTGGCTTTGGGCTGTGTTGCCAACCACCCGGGAATTTGCCGGGTGCCCACACTGCTGATGCGTCGCTGCAACACTTCCTGCATAAAACGAATACGCAAATCCGCCTCATGCCGTTCCGCTTGAACCTGCAAAGGATGTATCGCTACCTTTGGAGTGTCTTGCGCAAGCAGAAGACAAAACAAACTCAACGTGAGCACACCCATAATGAACACACCTTCACTGCTAAAAAAAAGCCGCAATACTCCTCGGACCCAGCCGCCCAGTGAGAAGAGCTTGTTCGCTATCTATTAAGGGTTAGGCCCTATTTAATACCACCCAACACCCTATGTCGCCTCTTGAACAATGAGTGAGCAATGCTGTTGTCATCCAATGTTGAGACAGGCGTCCAAAAATAACCAACCCCGCCGCCCACATTCACCGTTTTCTGACCACTTTTTCAGCTGGTTAGCATGGCATGCTTTTTGCTGTCAAGGTTTATAGTTTGAATTGAGGCCTGCCTAGACGCACCCCCTGCCCCTCTACCCTGGAGGGCAGCCCCCTACGTTTGGGAGGGGCCTCCAAGGTGCCGCGGGTTTCCCGTGGCACCTTGTTTTTTTATTCACCCGCTTTTTTATTCACCTGTCTTTTTATTCACCTGTTTTTTTCACCTGTCTTTTTATTAACCTGTCGGCGTCGGTTTTGCTTTCTTCTCTCAACCTTTCAACCAAATGTAGCCCAAAGTAGGTGCTATGCCGTTTTCAGGTGGGTATAAAGCTGCTTTCCAGAGCGGTTTCAGCGTTAAAATAAGTCTACAAACCTATTGCAATGGAGGCGGGCCAGGGGGGCGGTTGGGGTGGGAGTGCTGAAAAAAAATAGTCTAGACCGCTTTTACTTAGAACTGATTTGATTCTCCAGACCGGTTTCAATTGAGGCGAGCTAAAGCTCGCCTGCACTACGCTCCATGAAGGAAGAAAAAGCATGCTTTTTCTTCATTCCCTCCGCTCCGCTTGGGCATGAGGTCGAGGCGGGCGAGGCCCCAATCCCGAGGGTCAGGCGCGATGAGCAAGCTCCAGTGGAGCTTGCTGACGGAAGGGAGGTGGTAGGGAGTGCACTTAAGTGCATTCCTTAAGCGAAACCGGAGCCCTAACGGAGCGGAGGGAATCATTTGAGAAAGCTTGTTTTCTCAAATGATTCCTGGAGCGGAGTAGACGAGCGAAGCGAGTCTCACGAAGAGATCATGTCAAAGTGGAAGCGGTCTAGCGCAGCAACATGCCCTTATGTTGAAGCAGTTTGCGTTCCCAGAGGGCCATTTTTCGTGCATCGGCTTTGGCGTGGTGGTTGTGTCCCAGCAAATGCAGGAGGCCGTGGGCGAGGTAGAGTTTGGCTTCTGTTTGGGGGCGGGTGCCCCATTGTTGGGCTTGGCGGCAAGCCACGGGCAGGGCAATGGCTATATCTCCCAGAAAGCCTACAAAGGTGGCGGCATTTTTCAGCCCGGCATAGGCCTGGTTGGGGGGCATTTCTCCGGAGGGGAAGGAAAGCACATCCGTCGTTTTGTTTTGTCCGCGGAATTGGGCATTGAGTTTTCTCATGGCGGCATTGCTGAGCCATGCGAGGGAAAGTGTACAGCCGTGCAAGTGCAGGCCTCTCAAAAAAGCCAAAGCCCAGCGTTTTCCAAAGCGCATCCATGGCAGCTCTATGGGTGTGGCGCAATTCCAAACAACATCCACTCGGTTATAGAGGCGTTTTGGGGGGGTGTTTTGTCTCATGTGGAGAGGAGTTTGGGGGTTGTTTCGGGTTTGTTGGTTTTAAAAGCTTCTGCCGGGTATTGAGGGCGTGCATGGTAAATGCCGCTGAGTGCAACAACAAACGCATCCACCACTTTGTGCAAGTCTTTCAAAGTCAAGTCGCACTCATCCAATTGGCCCTCGGAAAAAATCAAATTCACCATTTTCAACACCAAAGTTTTCAACTCCTCCGGTGAGGTCGAGGCCGAGGAGCGTGCTGCTGCCTCTGCCACATCCGCCAACATAACGAGGGCTGCCTCCCTAAATTGAGGCTTGGGGCCCATATAGCAAAATGCGCTTTCATCCACCTGCACACCCTCGCCTGCCTGCGTGCTTGCCTTGTGGAAAAAATAAGCTATGCGCCGGGTGCCGTGGTGTTGGGGAATGGCCTCCATCACACGCTTGGGGAGTTTATGTTGTTTGGCCAACTCCAGGCCGTCAATAACGTGTTGCTTAATAATGGCGGCACTTTCAACAGGCCTTAAAAAGTCATGCGGGTTTTCTCCCTTTTGGTTTTCCGCAAAATATCTGGGGTTAGCCCCCTTTCCTATGTCGTGGTAATAAGCACAGGAGCGGGCGAGCAGGGGGTTTGCTGAAATGGCTTGTGCGGCGGACTCTACCAAACTCCCCATAACAATGGAGTGGTGGTAAGTGCCGGGGGCCCGCACAATCAACTCCTTCAATGCCGGGTGGTTTAAGTTGGCCAACTCCAGCAACTTCAAATCCGAAGCATAGCCGAAGGCAAACTCTACAATGGGCGTCAAAGCCATAACCAAAGCGGGCAAACCAAAACTTAAGCCCAGCATGGCGGAAAAACCTGTGGCCAAGCACTCCCACAGGTATTTCCCTTCTGCCAGCCCCCAAAAAAACATGACGAAAAAAGCCAAAACCCCGGAGAGCAGTCCCGCTTTAAAAATGCCTTTTCTATCCTGGGCGCGCGCAATGCTGGCAGAGGCCAGGCAAGAGACGGCCAATGCCGCCGAGGCAAAGGAAAGCGAGTCCCCCAGCAACATGCCTGCAATGGCTGAAAACGCAATGGCAAAAAAAAGCGCCGCCTCTTCACCCAACACAAAACGCACCAATGCGGCACCCGTCGCCAAAGGAAACAAAGCCTGCAAAGCCTGCAGAGAGAGTCGAGGGTGGCGCTCGCTCAGCGCTTCGGAAATTATCCTCCAGAAAAAAAGGGTCAACACCATTCCCAAAAGGAGTGTGGCCAAAAAAACCAAATCCTTGGAAGAGGGCCTAAACCTGCTCAAGGCGGTGCGGAAAAATACAAAGCATGCAAACAAAAAAAGCAGCACCGTGGAAAAACTGCCCACATGCTGCCTCAAGTTTTCTGTTGGGTCTGCCTGGCTTCTGAGGGCTTCAATCAGCCGGAGGTGAGCGTGCGTAATCAGCTCTCCGTCGCCAATAATTTTTTGTCCTTTGCGCAGCACAACCCTCACTGCGGCTACCTCCGCATAGGCAGCTGCGCGGCGTGTTTCTGTTTCTGCGCGGTTTATGGTGAGGTTGGCGCGCAGCTCTCGTTTGGCCAAACGCAAAACGGCGCGCCTCAACAGGGGGCTGGTTTCTGGCAACAAATTGCCGGGTACGGAGGCAAAACGGTCCAACTCCGTTTGGGCCTCTTGCAAATCCATCACCTCTGGAGGAAGTGCTCTTAACATATATTCCCCGGTGCCACCCAAAGTCCGCACGCGCAGGTCAGCGGCATTCATCTGCAACAACGCTTCCCGGGAGGAAAGGAGGCGGCTCTTATAGGCAACATCTATCAACAGCTGCGCCGCTTTCTCCGAGGCGTCTGAAAATCTATCACCCACCAAAGCTTCAAAATCCTCATCCCCCAGCGTGGAAAAGTTTTCGAGGAAAACAGCTTTCGCTTTTTGGAGCAAGGCTTGCCTTTCTGCCTCTGCTCTCTTGTTGGTTTTGGCTTCTCTGGCGTTTGCCGCCCCTCTCTCCTGTGCCAAAACCGCTCGCATGTTTTTAAAGCCACGCTGAATGTTGCGCAATATGGCTTCTTGTGTGGAGGGCTCATAATCCACCACCACCAACACCCTGTCCCGCATGCGTTCACGCTTGGCCTGGGTGCTTATTTCATCCACCACCTCAATGTCCCTGGCCACTTTAAAGGGCTCCACCCCGCGGAAGGGGCGCCCTATATCCTCCTCACCCAACTCCGGCAGTGGCTGAAAGGAAAACAACCCCAGGGGCATCACCAGGCTTGCCACTGTGGCTATGGTGAGGGCCAACAAAACGGGCAACAACCACCGCTGCCAAAACAACCTGAGCCTCTGCCTGTAGCGTTTTAAAAAAGGCGAAGGCGTGGCTTGTGGCAAGTTTTCTTGCGTTGTGGAAGGTATTCGGCCCATGCATGCTAAAGCATAGCCAAAACAAGCTGTTTTCGCATGGCCAAAGCTAGGGTGCTTAAAGAAAAACCCGCAAATAGCGCAAAGGCTCTCCGTCAAGCACTTCAGCAAGTGCCAAAAGCTGCCCCTGCTCATCCAACAGGCGCAGCCGTCCGGGGGGGGCTTGCAGCTTAAAGCGTGCACCGTGCCGTGCTTTCTGGGCTTCATCGGCTTTCAACACATGCGCCGGCAGCCAGGGCAAGGCCTTGTCCAGAGGTATCAGCTGCCTTTGCAGGCAAGCCACATCGGCCTCCATGGCCGGCAAAGTCAGCGCTTGCGCAAGGCCAAAAGGCCCCACGGAGGTGCGCCTTAAATGCTTTACGTGGGCACCGCAGCCCAAAAGCTTTCCCAACTCATGTGCCAGGCTGCGTATAAAAAACCCCTTGGAGCAATGCACCGTCAATTGTATTCGCTCCGCTTCCCATGCTTCCAGCTGCAGGCGGTGTACCACTACTGCTCGTGCTTGGCGCTCCACTTCTATGCCTTGGCGCGCCAGCGCATAAAGCCTTTGGCCTTTTTGTTTAATGGCGGAGTGCATGGGTGGCGTTTGCAAAAAACTCCCGCGGAATGCGCAAAGGTGGTTTTCAAGCAACGCGGAAGTGAGGAGGGGCACGGGGCGTGTTTGTATCACCTTTCCCTGGGCGTCATGGCTGTCGGTTTCAATGCCAAGCGCAATATCTACGCTATATACTTTGTCCAGTTCTGCCAAAAAGGGTGTCAGCTTGCAGGCCTCTCCCAGGCAAAGCACCAATGCCCCTGTGGCCAAGGGGTCCAAAGTCCCCGTGTGTCCTATTTTATAAGGCCCCTCTCTTTTAAAACCTTCGGGTTGTTGGGGCTCTTTTTGTGGGGCCTCCTTCAACAGGCGGCGCACTTGGCGTATCACCTCAAAAGAGGTGGGCCCCTCGGGTTTGTCCACTATCAAAAGCCCGTCCATTACCAACCTTCTTTGGAGCGCAACTCTTTTAAAAGGCGCTCAATTTTGTCACCCTCTTCAACGGAGCCATCAAAGGCAAAATAAATTTCAGGAGAGTAGCGGAGCCTCACGCGGGAGGTTACTTCTTTGCGCACAAAATTTTTGGCTGCTTCCAGGCCTTCTGCTGTGCACAGTTTTTGGGCCTCATCCCCCAGCATGGAGTAATAAATGCGTGCCACGCGAAAGTCGGCTGACATCTTCACACCCGTAATGGTTATGTAGCCAATGCGTGGATCTCTTATCAACCCTCTCGCAAAAATTTCTGCTACGGCAGCTTGTATTTCATGGCCTATGCGTTCTGCTCTCGTGCTGTTTGCCATCACTTTTCCCAGTCGCGTCGCCTTCGCATCTGCCTTGCCCGCGCGCGCGCATCCTCAGCTGACAAGGTTTTGGTGGTGGCTTTGGTGGGCATATAGCGCTTCTCCCAACTTCCCATCCCCTCTCGCTCGGCCAAACTCCTGTCCATGCGGGCCACCGTGAGTGGGCCTCCCCCCAAGGGCGCACCAAAAAAATCCTCATTAAAAGAAAGCGTCTCCATCTTGCGTTCAACAATCTGGGCCAGGTGGCTCTCTTCAATAAAATGGAGTGCCTTCTCTGCCCGTGAGTGCACTTGGGCCATGCTCGTCCCCACCGTTGCAAGCCCCAAGGAGGAGCGCCCCCACGTGTCTAACTCTCCCAATTCAGCCATGGACAAACTAAAACGCGCATGCAACCTGTCCATCAGTTTTCGCATCACATGCCGCTTGTTTCTTTGCGAGTGCGAGGATGGAATCTCCAATAAAACACGGACAACACAAACATGCATGGCAACATAGCCTCGCAATGGAGTTTTAACTGTGGCTCCCACCCCAAACTAATGCAAGCTTGGGCGGATCTCCTCTATTTCAAATACCTCAATGGCGTCTCCTGCCACCATTTCCGGGGCCCCCTCAATGCCAATGCCGCACTCAAAACCAGAGGCCACTTCGCGGACATCATCCTTAAAGCGTTTGAGTGAGGTTATTTTTCCAACATAAAGCTGCTTGCTCTCTCTCCAGAGGCGAATGTTCGCGCCGCGGCGTATCAGGCCTTCTGTAACGGCCGAGCCCGCAATCACACCCAGCCTGGGCACATTAAACACGTTGCGTACTTCAGCGCGGCCCAGCTTCTTCTCCATGCGGATGGGCTCCAACAAGTTTTCCATCATCTTCAAAACACCATCCAGCAACTCATAAATAATGGAGTATGAGGCGTGCTCCACTTCCAAAGTCTTCGCAGCGGCTTCTGCGCCGGATTCTGGCTTTGAGTTAAACCCTATCACCACCGCCTTCAATGCCGCCGCCGTATTCATATCCGTTTCTGTTATCATCCCCACCCCTTGCTGCACAATGGTCACCTTCACCTTGGGGGAGGAGAGCTTCTCAACGGACTGCACAATGGCCTCCAGGGAGCCTGCCACATCCGCTTTTAAAATAACCTTCAACTCCTTCGTCTCGCTTTGCTGCATGCGGCCCAGCAAAGCTTCCAGCGAGTCTGTCGCTGTCTTTCCTATTTCACTTGCACGTCCTTGTTGCAGGCGGTGTGCCGCAATTTCCTTGGCCACCTTCTCATCTGCAACAACATGCAAAGCCTCACCCGCTGTCGGCACACCGGAGAGGCCAACCACTTCAGCGGAATAACCGGGGAATACTTCTTTCACCATTTCGCTTCTGTCATTGCGGATAATGCGCACGCGGCCATGGTGTGTCCCTGTTACCAAAGCATCTCCCTGGCGCAAGGTGCCTTCTTGAATGAGCACCGTCGCAACAGGCCCCCGCCCTTTTTCGAGTTTGGCTTCCAACACCGTCCCTATGGCAGGGCGGTTGGGGTTGGTGCTGAGTTCCAAAATTTCAGCCTGCAACAAAATGTTTTCCAGCAACAAGTCAATGCCTTGGCGTGCCTTGGCAGACACCGGCACCGTAATGGTTTGGCCACCCCAGTCCTCGGGTATCAGCTCCAAGTCCGCCAACTCTTTTTTTATTCTGTCGGGGTTGGCGGTGGGCAAATCCATTTTGTTAATGGCAACCACAATGGGGACTTCGGCTGCCTTGGCGTGAGAAATGGCTTCTTTGGTCTGCGGCATCACACCATCATCCGCGGCAACAACCAACACCACCACATCCGTAATATTCGCACCGCGCTCGCGCATTGCCGAAAAAGCTTCGTGCCCCGGCGTGTCTAAAAACGTCACATCCCCCGAAAGCGTTGAAACGGTATATGCACCAATATGCTGCGTAATGCCGCCGGCTTCTCCTCGGGCCACATTGGCTGAGCGTATGGCATCCAAGAGAGAGGTTTTTCCATGGTCCACATGTCCCATCACCGTCACCACAGGAGGCCTGGGGCGAATGTCCTCGGGGTTAATGTCCAGCTCACCCAAAAAGTCTTCTACTTCAAAGCCGACTTTTTCAACCTTCCACCCATAAGCAGAAGCCACCTGCGTGGCCCTCTCCACATCAATCATCTGGTTGGCCGTCACCATGGAGCCTGTCTGCATCAACCTCTTAATAAGCTCGTTCACTTTGACGCCCATGCGCTGGGAAAGGTCGCTCACCGTAATCCCTTGTTGAAGGCGAATTATTTTTTTGTCTTCTGACATTTCCGTAATGGGGGTGCGTTGCCCACGCTTCACTTGTTTTTTCTTTCGCACCCTCACCGTGGTGGTAGGCCGGCCAAAAACAAACTCGCGAATGTCTTGTTGGACAGCGCCTGTGTCCTTCTCCCCTGTTCTGCCTCGTTTGGGGCGCTCTTTCTCTTTTGTCCGCAGCACATCCACCGTCTCGCGAATGCGTCCGGGAGCGGCGGGAGTTTGCTGCTGCAGGGGCTTTAACTCTCTGGAGTCCGCAGGCCGGCGGTTGGGTGTTCCGGAATAGCGGCCACCCGGTGTCGCCACAGGGCGCTTAATTTGTATCAGCGGGCGGTTCACAATTACCGCCTGAGTAGCCGTTGGACGCAAGGCACGTCCTTCTCCTTGCGCCGTCGTGCTGGAAGCGGAAGGAGCGGCGTGTGGCCAAGCCCCCATCTTTGAGTGAGGGCGCGCCGTTTGGAGAGGCTCTGCCCTTGTTGGCGCTTGTGTGCGCTCATGCATCGGCCTCTTCAATGAGGGTTGTGCAGGAAACACCTGCTTGCGTTCTGAAACCAGAGGTTGAGTTTCTGTAGCAACCCCTTCCATAGCTGACAACATAGGCGGCAACGTCACGGCTTTCTTTTCTGGGGCCGGGCTTTCCGGCACAGGTGGCAGGGAAGGTTGAGGGGCCAGAGGCACTGTTTCCTGGGCAAGCGAAGGCGTGTCCGAGGCTGTTTCCTCTTGCTTCTTTGCAGCCAGGGGCGGCGTAGAGGCAACAGCCTTGGGCTGGGTTTCTAGCTCCTCTTTGCGGGCATGCTCAGGTTGAGCGGAAGGCTCCACCATGGCAAAAGCTTGTCTGGGTGGCGGCAATATGTCCTGGGCTTTGGTCTCGGGAATAACAACGGACACCACTTCTTCCCCTGCTCTTCGGCGGACGACAAAACCTTTCGTAGCCACAGTGGGCGTGGGTTTGGGGCGACGTTTGTCCAATATCCTCTGAATGGCAGCCGCCGCTTGGTCATCCTCCAGGGAGCTGGAGTGGCTTCTCACCTCATAGCCCAAGCTAACCAATTCTTGTACAACATCCTTGTTGTCCAGTTCGATGCCTTGACTTCTCAACTCCTTGGCAATCTCGTGAACGCGCTTCTTCGACATGTGGGCCCCACATCAACAATCCAACTTCAAAAATCCATCTGACAAACAAACCCAACAACTCAACACTTCTTTTTTTTAACACTCACTTGCAGCTATACATTTCTTCACTCAACTCCAGCTGCCGCCCCCGAAAAACCCGATGGAATGCTTTAGCCGCAAGTGCCTTCTTTAGACAAGTCTCTCCGCAAATATAGGCTCCTCTGCCTTCCATTATTTTGGCCTTGTCCCAGCGCAACACACCACCCTCCCCAACGGCACACCTCAATAACTTCTGCTTGCGCTTCCTCTTTCTGCACCCCACGCATGTGCGCCTTGGAATATGCTTGGGTTGCTCCGGAGTGCACGCACCCTTCATGCCCCATCCCCTCCAGCCTCGCTGCCCTCTTCTTCCGGCATAACACTTTCCTTCGCCCCGCCAGCATCTTCTGCACCCTCCACCTTCACAGCATCCCAACGGGCTCTGCGCAGGGACTCTGCCTCCAGGTATTCCTCCGCAGCTGCTTTCAGCATGCGCGCGCGTTTAATGCCTATGCCGTCTATGCCTCCCAGGCGGACCACGTCTTCTTCCTTGGCCAAATCCTCAACCGTCTTATAGCCTTCTTGCTCAAGGGCACTCAGCATCCCCTCTGTCATTCCGCGTATATGGAGCCAACGCTCCCGGGGCGTCATCTCATCCGGGTGGCGGTTTTCTGCCTCTTCTCGGCTCTGCACAGGCTCTGTTTCCATATCCACAATAACACCCGCATCCACAGCAAGCTGGGCAGCGGCGGCTTCTTGCAAAGCTTCAATGTGAGCGGTCTCCAACCCTGGAATCTGTACCAATACTTCAGCGGAAGCCTCCGCAATGTCTTTGGCTTGCCTAAAACCATGCGCATAGAGGGTTTCAACCAAAACCTCATTCATCCCCGGCAAGGCCCCCAAACTCTTGGCTGCAAACTCACGTATCTCCTTCACCCGCGTCTCACTGTTAATGTCCAGTTTCCAACCCGTCAACTGTGCAGCCAAACGGACATTCTGCCCATGCCGACCAATGGCCAAAGAGAGTTGGTCGTCCGGAACAACAATCTCCATCGCACGGTTGGATTCATCAATAATAACACGAGAAACCTCGGCCGGCGCAAGCGCGGCACAGACGAAGCGCGCAGGGTCTTCATCCCAGGGTATAATGTCAATCTTCTCCCCTCGAAGCTCCTGCACCACCGCCTGCACCCGCCCACCTTTCATGCCCACACAGGTGCCAACAGGGTCCACATCTTGCTCGCGGGAGCTCACCGCAATTTTGGCCCTGCGCCCAGGCTCTCGGGCCGCTGCCTCAATAACCACAATGCCCTCCGCAATTTCAGGTACTTCCATTTCAAACAACTTCACAAGCAAGTTGACGGCGGTGCGCGAAAGGACAATTTGCGGCCCCTTCGAGTCGCGCAACACATCCACCACATAGGCTTGGACTCGGTCACCCGGGCGATATGTTTCACGGGGCACTTGCTCGCGCTCTGGCAAAACAGCCTCAGCTCGCCCCAAGTCCACAATGAGGTTTCGACGCTCCAGCCGCCGCGCAATGCCCGTCACAATTTCATTTCTTCTGTCTTTATATTCGTTGTATACGTTTTCCCGCTCCACATCCCGCGTCCTTTGGCGCAGCACTTGCTTGGCCGTCTGTGCCGCAATACGCCCAAAGCCACGCCTAAAGGTTTTGAGCCCCAAAATGTCCCCACAACGCTCATCCTGCGCTTTGGCCTCAGCCGCATCTTCGTCGCGGTAGAAAATTTGAAAAACCAGCTCATCTCCCACTTCTACGTCCAAACCTTTTTGCCTGGCCTGGCGCAAAGTCAACTCGTTGACGGCATTCAACGGGTCGGTCACTTCTTCTACAATGGAAATAACTTGAGAAATTTCCACCACACCCTTCTCAGGGTTATATTGCGCTTCCAAGTAGCGCTCCTGCCCAAAATGCTTCTTGGCGGCTGTGCGCATGGCCTCTTCTAGGTTAGACAACAACATCCCCTTCTCAATGCCTTTGTCTTTGGCTACCTGAGTGATGATGTCATCCAGCGTCGGGCCTTCATTGCCAAGGGCCATAAACAGTCTCCTTAAAATATTTCGTGACGCAAATTGTGGCGCCCATATCCATTTCGCCTGGCCCACTGCCTGGCTAAAAAAGCTCTAAAACTCATATTCCAAATTCGCTTTTGCAATTTCTGAAAACGCTATCCAGATTTTGCCCGCCACCTCTATGTCGAGCTCTACACCACTCTCGCTCACATCCACCAAACGCCCCTTCAACACCCGCCTGGGCGGTTGACTCAGCGGCCTTTTGGCCTTCAACCGAATCTTCTGCCCGAGGACTTGAACGAAATGTTGTGGTTTCGTCAATGGGCGATTCAACCCCGGGCTGGAAACCTCAAGGTTATATTCCTGAGGAATAATATCCTCCACATCCAGGAATGGACCTACAACGCTTGTCAGCTGAACACAATCCTCCAAATGAACTCCATCGGGCTTATCTATGAATAAACGCAAAACCCAGTGTCCAAACTCTTGTTTGTATTCTATGTCCACAAGCTCATAACCCTCTGCCTCCAGCAAAGGCTCCAAGAGCTCCTTGGCTTTGTCTATCGTCGTCTTTAAACTCTCCACAGCACTCATAGGCTTGCACAAAAAAAGCGGGCCACTCAACCCGCCCACTTCTCTCTCTGCTAAGAAAAAGCCTGCTCTGCCTACTACAATCCTTCAAGAGGTGCAAACCCCACCATGACAACATTTAGGCTTGCCGCCCTCCAAATGACTTCTCTGGCTGACAAAAATGCCAACCTCGAAAACGCCACCCGCCTCATCCACAAAGCCGCCCAACAAGGCGCCCTCTGGGTGGGCCTCCCCGAAAATTGTTTTTGGATGGGCCCTCCACACCAGGCCGCCCCCTCCGCCGAAACCCTCGAGGGCCCATGCCTGCAGGCCATGGCCACCCTCGCCAAAAACCTAGGGGTCGGCATTTTAATAGGCTCCTTGCTTGAAAAACGCGAAAATGCCGAAAAACCCTATAACACCAGCGTGCTTTTAGGCCCCCAAGGGGAACGCCTAGCCACCTATCGCAAAATCCACCTCTTTGATGCGCAGGTGGGGGGGCAACACTGCGAGTCAAAGACGACAAGCCCCGGAGAGCGTCCCGCTTGCGTGCATACGCCTGAGTGTATCATGGGGCTGTCCATTTGTTATGATCTGCGTTTCCCGGAGCTCTATCGCCACCTGAGCACCCAAGGGGCACAACTCTTGTGGGTGCCGGCAGCGTTTATGTGGGAAACGGGCCGTGTCCATTGGGAAATATTGCTGCGCGCCCGGGCCATTGAAAACCTCTGCTGGCTCGCAGCCCCCGCACAAATCGGCCAACACAGCCCCAACCACACAACCTTCGGACATGCCATGATAGTCAACCCCTGGGGAAAAGTGGTGGCCCTCTGCGAAGAAGAAGGCGAAGGCATGGCCCTGGCAGATATAGACTTGGCGCTGCTTTTCGAGCTGCGCGCCCGCTTGCCCGCACTGGGCCACCGCAAACTCAAAAGCTAATTTAACAACCTCAAATGCGAAGGCCGCTTCGGTTTGTCGGCGGCATCTCCCTCTTCTCCTTCGGCTAAACCACCTGCCTCCACGCAGACACCCTCTTCCCCTGAAGCGCTCTGCGCTTCCGGCAAGCCCTCCCCCTCTCGCTCTGAGGGCCCCTGCGCTTCTGTTGAGGGCGGAGCAGAGTGTATCAGTTGAAAAGGGGCTCGCTTTCCAGGCGTCGGCGGCACAACCCCTCCCGCCTCCGCCTCCAGAAACTCTTCGGGTATGTCCTCTGGAAAAAGCCAAAACTCCATCGTCACATGGCTGCGTAGGGCAAAAATGGCAGACCAAGGGACAGCGACAGCAAAAGGCTGCCTTTCAAAACTCAATGTGGCCCTCACTCCCCAGGCATTCACTGTCAAATCCGCAGGGGAAAAATGATAGGAGAGGTTGAGTGTCAAATGGGCCTGGCTTTTAAGGTGCTCAGGCAGACGCACACCCGTTTTGCGCGCGTCCAGGTGAATCATCACCATGCCTTTTTCAAGCATGGACTTGAGCTTGTCTTCCTTCTCCTTCAGGGAATTCTCCATCATCTCCTCCTCAATGCAGTGGCTATTTCTCGCTGCATTTGACGTTCCTTCACGCTTTCACGCCGGTCCGCTTGCTTCTTTCCAACACACAAGCCCAGCTGCACTTTGGCCCAACCTTCTTTGAAATAGAGAGAAAGCGGCACCAGCGTCAACCCTCGCTCTCGCACCTTGCCCAGGTATTTCTCTATTTCCCTGCGGCGCAACAAAAGACGGCGCGGCCTCAAAGGCTCATGCCCATAAAGGCCAGCGGCCTTATAGGGGGCAATGTGCAGTTTATAGAGGTAAACCTCCTTGCCTTTAGGTGCAGCATAACCCTCCGCAAGGCTGACTTTCCCCTCGCGCAATGACTTCACCTCACTGCCTAAAAGCTCTATGCCAGCCTCCAGGCTGTCTTCTATCTCATAGAGGAAGCGCGCTTGACGGTTTTCAGCAATGCTCCTCACCGCCGTTTTGGCTGGGGTTTTTTTCATGCCACCTCGAAGGACTGGGCTTAAAAAAGTCAGGCCCCTTCCAAAGCCATGTTGTCTATTAAGCGCGTGCTCCCTACAAACCCTGCCACCAACATGCGCGCACCCTGGGCTTCAATATACTCTATAGGCTGCAGCGTCGCCTCGTCCACAATGTCTATATAGTCCACACGAATGCCCGCTTGAAATAAATGCTGCCGGGCTTCTTCCAGCAAAACAGAGGCCAAACGCTCTCCCTCGCCATAACGTTGCCTGGCACAAAGCAAAACACGAAAAAGTGCCGTCGCCTGCTCGCGCTCTGCCGCTGACAACAAAACATTGCGAGAGCTTAAAGCCAACCCGTCCTCGGCGCGTACAATGGGAATGCCCACCACCTCTACGCCTAAGTCCAAGTCTCTGCTCATGGCCCGCACCAAACAAAGCTGCTGAAAATCCTTCTCCCCAAACATCGCCCAACAAGGACGAAACAAGGCAAACAACTTGCACACCACCGTCGCCACCCCGCGAAAATGCATAGGGCGGCTTTGCCCACATAAAGGCTGACTTAAGGCCTCACAACTCACATAAGTTTGAAAACCCGGGGGATAGAGTTGCTCCTCCTCAGGAGCATAAAGCCAGTCCACCCCCGCTTTCTCACACAGGCGGAAATCCTCCTCCAATTGCCGAGGGTAGCGGCTGAAATCCTCCTGGGGACCAAATTGAAGGGGGTTGACAAAAATGGAAAGCGCTACCACCTCCGCCTTGGCTCGCGCTGCCTCCACCAAGGCCAAATGCCCCTCATGCAAACAACCCATGGTGGGCACCAGCGCCAAACGGCGCCCCTGAGCAGCAAGCGCCACCACTTGAGAGCGTATGTCCGCAGCCCTTCTCAAAAACAAAAGACTCATATGGGAGCGCCATAGTCAAAACCCGTGCGCCCAGGCTCCTCCTCCATGGGTGGGTTGGAAGCAACCAGGCGCATGGCGTGAAAACTATGCTCCTCACCCGGAAAATGTTCTGCGCGCACCTCTTCGCAAAACTGCACGGCAGCCTCCAAAACCGTGGCATAAAGGTTGGCATAACGCTTGACAAACTTGGGCTTAAAATCCGCCATGAGGCCCAACAAGTCATAACTCACCAACACCTGGCCGTCACAGTGCTTGCCCGCCCCAATGCCAATGGTTGGAATGGAAAGCATGGCGCCAAGCGTGCGGGCCAACTCCGCCGGAATGGCCTCCAAAACAAGGGCATAAACGCCGGCTTGCTCCAAAGCTTTGGCGTCACGCATTATCCGCTGGGCTTCTTCCTCTCCACGCCCTTGCACCACAAAGCCGCCCATGTTGTGCACCTGCTGCGGCATCAGCCCTATGTGCCCCATGACGGGAATGCCAGCGCGGACCAGCCGCTTCACCGTGGAAGCATAGCTTTCACCCCCTTCCAGTTTGACACTGCCCGCCCCCCCCTCCGCAATAAGGCGCGTTGCATTGCGTACGGCCTCTTCATCCGAAGCCTGGTAGCTCCCAAAAGGCAAATCCGCCACAATGTGGCAACGCTGGGCCCCACGGGATACTGCCTGGGTATGGTAGAGCATATGCTCCATGCTCACCGGCAACGTCGAAGCCTGGCCCTGAATAACCATGCCCAAAGAGTCCCCCACCAACAGCGCGTCTATGCCTGCCTCGTCAAATATTCGGGCAAAAGCCGCGTCATAGGCGGTGACAACACAAATTTTCTGCCCCTCGGCCTTCTTCTTCTGCAAAGCGTGGATGGTGACCTTTTTCATGGTTCACCTCCTGTTAAATGAAGGGTTTTTCAAAACAAGCGCGCCTCTCGCACCTGCTTTAAGTGGCCTTCCGCCGTCTTCCAAGGAAGCTCGCCGTCAGCACTCTTATTCATTTATGCCAGCTTTGAGCCACTTGCACATGGATTATATGCTTCCATGCACATTTCCCCGCATTAGAGTTGAATTATGGCCGCCCGGAACATAGGCTCCCTCTATGTTACGGCGCCCTCCTCCCAAACGGACTCCTCGCACTCAAACACGTACCCAAACACGCTCCACCTCCCAGAAAATACCCGCCCCTGAAAATTTGCCCGATGGCCTCTATGGCCTTGCCATGCTGAAGCTGGCCCTGGCCCTCAAAAAACAACCCCAGGCCCCCCTGCCACAGCTTGTTGCCAAAACCCTTGAGGACTTAGGGCTTTCTGAGGCCGGCTTTCACCACTATTTGGAAGAGCGCGGCCAAGGCCTGGAAGAGCTGCTCATGGGCTCCAAACAGGACTAGGGCCTGTTAACACTATCCGGCATACCCATCTTTTGATGCATTTTCCGCAATCCATCGTTGCTCGTCGGTTGAATATCGACAAATATTCGCCCTCCACCTCCCTCCACGGCAGGTTTGTCCACCGGACAAACCTCTCCTCGCGC
>Ga0099364_10000746_pt1 | contig 55383 bp, 42 predicted proteins | sample TergutTh196P3_FD_73070 | JGI IMG/M metagenome (GOLD analysis project Ga0099364, IMG submission 73070) | Microcerotermes parvus P3 segment gut microbial communities from Pointe-Noire, Republic of the Congo - Th196 P3 | ecosystem: Host-associated > Arthropoda: Insects > Digestive system > Gut ... | reverse complement strand
ACTATTCAGTACCCCGCTGCTGAAACCTTCCAAGCCTCGTCATTGCGGCCTCCGAGCCGCAATCCCCTCGAAACCCGCAGGGGATTGCGGGTCAAGCCCGCAATGACGGGAGGGGGTTCTGAATACAGATTTAAGAGATAAGATATCTTAAATTTTATAACTTGCGCTTTTGCGCGTTAGGGGGTATATTAATGAGAATCAAACCGGCACTTAGAAAAATTACCACAAAAAGAACCTATACTTTTGAGGAAGTGTTTGAAACACTGAAAAAAGAAGGAAACCTGCCTGCCGAGCCTTATGTTTATAAATTACTGGGAATTAAGGCGATTTATATTCCCGGAACAACGACACAGGATGTTTCTATAGGGGTGTCGAAAAACAGTATTACTGTGGGGGAAGCCGCGAAACCGACCGTTAAAAACATCGCAGTTGATGTTTTGACAAATTCCTGGAGCAGCGTTATCGGCAGCGTTGTAGAAGATATCAAGGGAATGGTTGATGCCGTAGCCGATGAGGTGCAGCGGCTTTTCGGATAATAAGCTCCGGCACAGCACGCCTCTTTCCGGAAAGTTATGCACGGAAAGGGGCATACCGTTAAAGGGGGCGCATGCATATGGACGTCAATGTGCACAGTCAAAATCTGACAGACCCGGCGCCGCTCAGCCGTCAAGAAATAAAGAAAGTCAGGCATAAAGCCGAGTCAAAGCTGTATGCGATCTGTGTCATTATCACTGTCGTGGTTGTTTTGGCTTCTATATTTATCTCCGAAGACGATTTTCTGTACGATGAACACTTTCCTGAAGAAGTATCTTCGATTACAGATGAAACAAACGAAGGGCAGCAACTTGACGAAGAAGAAAGTGACCCTCTTATCATAACGCTTGTCATAGGGGCGATAGCAATACTGGTCATGCTTTACCTTTACTATGCATACACAAGGGCTTATGCCATAAAGGTAAGCGAAAAGAATTTCCCGGAGATATACAATAAAAGCGTGGAGTTTGCGAAAAGGTTAGGGCTTCGCAAAGTCCCGCCGGTGTACATCGAGCAGTACGACGGTGCGCTCAACGCCTTTGCCTCCGCCGTTATTCGTAAGCCCTATTCCATGCTGACAGCCGAGCTGGTAGACATTGCCTATATGGAGCATAAGGACTTCAGCCCCGTTTTCTATGTCCTGGCTCATGAGATGGCGCACATTTACTTTAAGCACGTTAATTTCTATTTTGCGCTGCTGACTTTTATCCCGCACCTGATACCCATCTTTGGCCCCCTTCACTCACGCTCAATGGAGTATAGCTGCGACAGGGTCGCACAATTGCTGATGGGGCGGGACTGCGTTGAGGAGTCAATGATACTTTCGGCCGGCAGGCATCTGTACAAGTATGTCGATATCGAAGATTATCTGGATAACGCAAGAAAAGAAAAAGGGTTTTTCCTTTGGGTCGTCAATTTGATGGCGAGTCACCCTATTATGACAAAGCGCGCCCTGGCCCTTGCAGACCCTAAAAAAAGAAGCGGAAAGCTGCTTTAATTCTTTTCTTCCCGGAGCAGCGTTATCGGCCGCGTTGTAGAAGATATAAATGGGAATGGTTGATGCCGTCGGCGATGAGGTGCAGCGGCTTTTCGGATAAAGATGCAATATCAGCAGGTTAACGCGACGCCACCGTAGGGGACGGGCTTACCCGTCCCCTACGGTGGATTTGTGTATTTTGCAATTTGTTACCGATTGTCGGACGGTTCGGGGCGGGTTCGCGTGTCAACTCAGCGATTCTCTGTACAAAATCGAAGCCAGGCCCGTCCTGGCTATCAACCACAACTCGTTTGCTGTCAGCATGTCGTTAAGAAATTCGTTCATGGCAATAATGGCGGCGTCCTCGTCGCCCTCGTCAAATGCCGCTTCTACCGCGTCAATAAAGGCTGTCAGCGCGTTGAGCACATATTCGGCAACCATTGCGTAGCCTTGATGCGCTTCCGCGTACTTCTCAGGGGTATAGCTTGCCATGTCTGTCAGATGTGCCGCCGCGTTTTCCACCGCGTCTCTGAGTTCGGGGTTGGATTCACGCCAGTTGGCAAGATCGTCTTCCGAATCAACAAAGTCAACCTCTATAGCAATGTCAATCAACACGCGCAGCAATTGACTGAAACTATCCTCAAACTCCTCCATCATTTCCACATAAACCTCGTCAGGGTAAACCTCTTCCTGTTGTGAGCCTTGCCCCGGCGCCGGCATGAAATTCGTCAGCATGGCAGCGAACTCGGCGCGTGTAGCATTGCCCCTTGGGTCGAATACATTGCCCGGCCTGCCGCTGATGACGCCCGCTTGGTAAAGGTGCACGATGTGGTCGATTGCGTAGCCATCCATATATGTTTCGTCGCTAAACGCCGTGTAACTCCGAATTACAGGCAGATCCAGCCCGGCAAATCTTGCGAAGTTGCTGATTATTACCGCCAAATCCTGCCTTGTGGTATTGTCATCCGGCCCAAACAGCCCGTCTCCGTAGTCTCTTATTATCCCGTTTTCTGCTGCCCATACAACGGCGTCTGTATACCATGTGTCCGCAGGTATGTCGTTGAACGGGACGTCGAGGACGCCGTCCCCTACGGGAGGGCTGCCCGCCGCGCTGTACAGCACCCGGACAACCATACCCTGCGTCAGCGGAGCGTTGGGGCTGAACATCAATGGAACTGTGCTTGTGCCTGTCATAAATCCGTTTTCAAAAACAAACATCACGCTGCTTGCAAACCAATCGTCTGCCGATACGTCGGCGAACGGGATTACTGCGTATGTGTCCGGGTTTTCGACGGCGCTGCCGGGCGAGGTGACGGCTGCGGTGACGACTGACGAATCTAACATGTCATTCGCGTTTGCTGCCGGCGTGAACATCGGCGCGAGGGCTAGTATAAGCGCGAAAGTAAGTGACCATGCGGTGAGTTTTGAAATAAATCTGCGTGTGTTCATATTTGACCTCTCCTTTTTATATACATAGCAGCTAAAGACCCGCCCGTAGGCGAGTCTTTAATACGGCTGCAGCTATAATAACACAAAACAATCAAAAAATGCCGATCCTCCCTAATTAGTCAGGTTCAAGGTATAAAAATCCCCTGATTTTTATACGTTATTATAGTCAATAGAGGAATACTAACATGGAATTGATAAACTGTTGATAAGCGCTTATAATTCAAATATGATCATCTGCAGGAGCGCCGAAAACTGCGCTTGCCTGACAGAATGCAAATATAAGTATTTTATGGAGGACGGGTCATATGGCTGTAAAACCTTTTGACGTCAAAGCTGACAGAAGAGTATTCAAAGCCTCGAGCCTTATGGGTCCGCGCAGCGGAGTACCCTCAGTGGTCGAGTCCGGTAACGACGGGGTAATCACACGCATACGCCCCATGCACTACCGGGATTACGTAGACTGGGAGAGCAAAAAGCCGTGGAAAATAGAGGCGCGCGGTTCAGCGCTGACGCCGCCGGACAAAACGCTGCCGGGATGCTACTATATGTCGTATAAAAAGCGCGTGTATTCAGAAAACCGGGTGCGTTGGCCGCTAAAACGCGTTGACTGGGATCCAAAAGGCGAGCGCAACCCGCAAAACCGCGGGAAATCGCCATATGTACGCATTTCATGGGATGAAGCAACTCAGATCGCAGCCGACGAGCTGCTGCGGATCCGCGACACATACGGCATGTCGGCGGTGCTGTCCGAGGCCGATATGCATGGAGAGGGCAAGCATGTCGCTCCCAGCCACGGCTGTGCAAACAGGCTGCTGTCGCTCCTCGGCGGATATACTATTCAAATGCGCAATCAGGACAGTTGGGAAGGATATTCCTGGGGATCAAAAAACGTCTGGGGCGGCGAGCCGGTGGGGGAAATGCAGCCTTCATGGAACGTGTGGCCTGATATAGCCAAGCATTCGGAGCTGCTTTTATTCTGGGCTGCCGACCCTGAAACCACCAGCGTCGGATTTGACGGGTATATTTCCAGCAGGCTCAGCCAGTGGTTGCACAGCATCGGCCTGAAGTTTGTTTTTATAGATCCGGCCTTGAACTACACCGCATGTTATCTTGCCGATAAATGGATACCGATACTTCCAAACACGGACACAGCGCTGTATCTCGCAATAGCCTACGTTTGGCTCACCGAAAATACATATGACAATGACTATGTAAAAACGCACGCTGTCGGCGCAAAGCCGTTTTTTGACTACGTACTCGGCAAGGAGGACGGAGTCCCAAAAACTCCTGAGTGGGCAAGCGAAAAATGCGGCGTAACCGAGTGGACAATCAAGGCCCTCGCCCGTGATTGGGCGCGTAAAGTAACCAGCATTACGATCGGCAACGGCGGACCCGGTATCAGAGGGGCATATTCAACGGAACCCGCCCGTCTGCAGTCAATACTGCTTGGTATGCAGGGACTCGGCAAGCCGGGCGTCCATCATGCCAAATGGCTGGAATGGAACCTATGGACTGACGTCTACCATATGCCGTATCAGGGTGAGGAATTAATCAGCATACCACACCGCGCCGAGCTGGTGCGCCCATATGAGGCATATACCGATAACAGGGAAGAAATGGAAGGCGACCGTTCGGCGTTTGCGGATAATCTGATCAAGCAAACCGAGCTTCAAAAAGGGCGCTATAAGCTGAGCGAAGTGCAAAGCTCCATCGCTGAACTGGCGGAGCTATGCAAGATAACTGATACACCCCCGCATCAGTCAATTCCAAGGTGTCTGGTACATGACGCGATTTTAAGCGACAGCATTGAATGGTGGGGGCTTTACTCTTTCTGCGGCCCGGCGGAACAGCAATGGGAAAAGCATGTGTTCCCAAGGCCCGGCTGCTCCCGCCTTCATATGATATGGACGGATTCGCCATGTAACGTCACATGCTGGAATGACGGATTCAGTTTTGTAAAAGCTATGCGCTCTCCGGAGATTGAATGTATCGTCGCCCAGCATCCGTGGATGGAAAATGACTGCTACATGGCTGACATAATCCTGCCGGTAGCCACGAAATTTGAGATGGATGATATTTGTGACGACACTTGCGGAGGCACGCTTACTTCCGTATTTCGCGAGTACCCCGCATGTCCTCCGGTCGGCGAGTCCCGCAACGATTTCGAATGCGTTGCCGCCGTCGCAAAAAAAATCAGCGAGGACGTCTATATGGCGTACACGGGAAACGATAAAGCAATTGAGCGCGTTATAGAGCTGTTCTGGCTCGGCAGCGGCGTAGCCCATCTCGACACGGACGACGAATTCCATAAAAAAGACATATTCGTCGTACCCGGCGTCCCGGACATTCAAAAGCATCCAGCCGGGCTATACGAATTCTACAAAGACCCGGAAAATAACCCGCTCACCACCCCGACCGGAAAGCTGGAGTTCACCTCCACAGGAATAGAAAAACACTTCCCGGACGACCCGGAGCGCCCGCCGTATCCGAAATGGATAGAAAAAAGCGATCTGCACGACGAGAGGCTGTCAAGTGAACGCGCGAAGGATTATCCACTCTTATGCATGTCCAATCATGGCAGATGGCGATTCCACGCAAACCTTGACGACGTCACCTGGTCCCGCGAGGTCGAGACTATGAAGATCAGGGCAAAAGACGGGTATCAGTATGAACCCGCGTGGCTGCATCCTACTTCGGCGCAGGAGTTGGGAATAGAGCACGGCGACATAATAAAGGTTTTCAACGAGCGTGGAACCGTCCTTTGCGCAGCCTATGTGACGCAGCGGCTTATACCAAAAGTCATATACATCGACCACGGCGCCCGCTTTGACCCGATAGACGCTGAAACCCTTGACAGGGGCGGGGCGATAAATCTCATAACCCCGCACAATATCATCTCAAAATACGCCACCGGAATGGTTGTATCCGGGTTCCTTGTCGGTGCGTCAAAGGTGACTGACGAGGAAATGGCTCAGTGGAAAGCAAAGTATCCCGAGGCGTTCGAGCGTAAAATAGACGAAGACTGCGGCGTCTGCCTCGACGGTTGGCTAGTCTAATTTCTGTATTACCGGCAGTCGCGAGGCGTACTGGAGGTCGTCAACGACCATGTCGAAGTCCAGCGGCCTTCCCTCTTTCTTAGCGCGGCTCTGAAGCTTCTCCAGATGATATTCCTTTACCTCTTTTGGCAAAGGCATGTCGCCGGTGTCGAAGTAGCGCATTGCCATTGAAGAGTCGCGCATAAGAAGGACGTTGCCCTTATTGTACTTCCACGGCGAAATCATGGTGGATACCCAACCGTAATCCACGCCGAGGCAAATGCCAAGGGCTATGTCGCCGTCCCCGGCCTCCAGGCATTTTTCCATCATGGCCCGCACTTCCATCTCTAATACTCTCTCCTCTTCCTGCACTTCCGCGCTGTAGGGCAGCCGAAGGTCGCCGAGGAGCCTCTCGATATGGCGCGCCATGCGTACCGTGGAACACATGCCCTCCTTTGTAGGCGTCGCGAATGCTTCGTCAACGCATTTGAGCACAAGCGCGGTAGAGCCGCCCAATATCCCGATCATGACCGCAAGGTTGAGCATGGCGCTGCATTCCTCAAGGCGCGCCGGAAAAGCCCCCTGGAACATGTTGTTATTCTGGATGAATTTGATGTCCTTATAGCCGAAGCGGGCGCAGTATTCATCGCATAACCTTTTTGTAACGCGCATCATGGCGGCGTCCTGCACAAGGTTCATGTTGATTCCGAATTCAAGATAAACCTGCTTCAAACCCTGTTCGGCGCCCATCAAGGACTGCGCCACCATGACGAATGATTTGAACCCGCAACTGTCATATCCTGTGAGGTTGCACGAAATATGCGGACTCTGAGGCACGCCGCGCTCATGATATATCGCGGCCAGACGCGTTTCATACTGGTTGATGCGGATCTCCTCTTCCAAGGTGATGTGCTTGCAGTGTGACATGACCTCGGTGATGGAGCGGCAGTTGCAGGCGTTCCATCCAGCCGCAAGCGCTATTTCGGACGCCAGGCGCCCGTCCTCGTCTGTTGAGTTTAGAGACATGGGGGATTGAATCGCCTTTTTTATCTTGCGCGCGTCCTCCACGCCGGAGTTCACGATTGGCCAGCCGTTTAGCATTGTCATGCCTTCTTTCCGGCTGCGCGCAATGCCGTCGGCGGCCATTGCGTAGTTATTCTTCCGTGTGTATGAATCTGAGAAAATATTCCACAAGCCGTCCGGGACAATAGGCGAGTTTTCTTCAACATATCCCATGCCGTCGATCATAAACTCCGTGAGGGCCTGTCCGAACTGCGGCTGGAACAGATGTATCCCGCGCTCGTTCGCGTTGAGCAGGTTGATTGCGTAGTTGCGCCCCAGCGCGACGGAATGCTCATATGCGGCGGCGATGTTTTCATCAAGGTTTTCAATATCGCGGCTTGTTTCCCACTGGGGGAGAACCTCCTCCTTGCGGATACGAAAAAACTCCTCATCAGTGAGCCGCTTGTTTCTAATTGTATAACCTGGCATCCGGCATACTCCTTTCTTTGTAACTTTTCAGAACCCCCTCCCGTCATTGCGGGCTTGACCCGCAATCCCCTGCGGATTTCGAGGGGATTGCGGCTCGGAGGCCGCAATGACGAGGCTTGGAAGGTTTCAGCAGCGGGGTTCTGAACAGTTACCATTTCTTTTGCTTATGGCAGGAACATGGGAATTATTCCGCAAACATCGTCTTTAGCCTCAAGATTTTCTATGTAGCTCAGTATAGCCTCTTCTCTTCCCATGAGCCATTGCTTTCCGGAAAATTTGACACAGTCGTAAAACCTACCGCGATGTTCTTCGTCGGTCATTGGGTTTGCGGGAGTTCCGGGAGGAATGTCAATCTGCCCGTGATATTCCTTGCCGTCTTTCGTCCATACACGCATATCGGTAGAATAGTGAACCCTTTCAACTGATGGGTCGGAGATAACTGTAATTCTTTCTTTTACGAAATTCACAATCTTCGGGTCGCTGATCTGCTCCGGCTCGAAGTGCGAAAGAGTCACAGGGGCGCGCATCATGGCGTTGGCCACACAGTATGCCACGCTGAACTGAGCGTCTACTCTCGGGTTATCTCCGATCTTGAAAGGATGTCCGACCAGCTTGAAAGTAAAGGGCGGAACCGGTATCTCAATTTTCTCGACGTCATCAGCGGTAAAGCCATGCTCCCGCATCATCTCCAGTATCAACTCCGTGCTGCCCTGTGTCAAGCCGCAGCATGGATATTTCTTAAAGTTCAGGTTCTTCAGGCTCCACTCTTTGCCCAAATCTTTGGTCACATATGATATATCAGCCTTATCCCTGCCAAAGAGGTGGAAATAACCGTAAACGCCCTCAAGATAATTGACCGGACCCGTAATACCGTACTTGGCAAGCCTTGCGCTTTCCACACCGGCTTGCGCGACCCAGCCTTCCATCACCGGCATTGCCAGCACTCCGTCAATATTATTCTGAAACGTGGCGCCGCTTCTGTTTGACGCCAAGCCAAGGGTGTTCCAGATAAGCGTTTCGTCATAGTCCAGAATTTTTGAGGCGGCGGTAGCCGTCGAGTAAACAGCGCATACGCCTGTCGGGTCGAAGCCCGCGTAATCATCTTCCTCAAGGTTGAGCCTCAGCGATACCTCGGTTCCGGTCGCGACTGCTGTAATAAAATCCTTGCCGGAGCAACCGCCGGCAAGTTCCGCCGCCGCGAAAGCCGCAGGTATGACCGCCGCGCCGATATGTGCTCCGGGCGCGATATGGTCGTCTATATCCAAAGAGCGGCCTATTGTCGCATTGGCAAACGCCGCCTGATGGGCCGGAACCTTCCCGCCGTGTATAAAAACGGTGGCTTCCGGTTTGCCTCCCATCTCACTGACGAAATCAGCCACAACCGCCGCGCTGGTCGAACTGCCCGCAATAATCGCCCCGCATAGCGCGGTCATCTGCCTTTTTACGGTTTTTATTGTCTCGTCGTTTAAATCTGTGTACTTCACGTTACGGATAAAGGACGCCAGTAATTGTTCCGATGCCATATTATTCCCTCCTATAATTATGCGGTTTTGTGACTGTTTCAGTACCTTGCGCTCGGAAGTCTATTTTTGTGCCTCACCGGTACCGGACAGTTACACGGGTTTTAGATATTTTTTTGCAATACGCAGCGATTTATCGGGATCCCACTGACTCAGCAGACCTATACCATACATTATATACTCGTCGTCAAGCCATGCTTTGGGGTTTGTTGGCCTAAGGCTCTCAGGAACCGCCGAAGTGTACAAGGCTGCTTTTAAAATGCGTTCCGGGTTTTTGCCGTACTTAAAAATACCCCCCGTACCGACAATATTTTTTACATTCATGAGATTTTTTCCGTACTGTACCGTAATATCGCCCATGACGGAAGGCTCGGTCTTGAACTTCCCCGCATGGCGCTCCACTGCAATATCCGCCGATGTACAAGCCAACGCAACGTCAAGCTCATACTCCAAATCATTTCCCGGGGTATGCCCTACGTTTGTATAGAGAAAGTCTGTATACTCCTTGAAATCAACGCTTTCCGGGGGATCATGCGTAATTTCGCGGAGCTTCGACATTAATTTCTCCTGACCCGAAATTTCAAAAATCGTATGGGAATTCCAGCGGATCCCCAAATCACCTTCAACCGTACGCTTTAAGCGGGGTTCCGGCAGTCCGCGAATGACAGTCTGCTGATTAACCGGCTCATTATCTGCTACGGAATGGACATTTGTTGTAGCGCCGCCTATCTCGACGACAAGAAGCGAACCGATACCCGGCTCATTGCCTGTACCGTTTGCCAGCAATTCAGCAGCCATCAACGAGGCCATCGGAGTCGGAATAATGCTCTGTCCGATGTAGTCTTGGGCTTGGGTAAGCCCCCTGGCTTTTACGATATGGCCGATAAATATCTCGCGTATAAACTTCTGTGCAGGCTCCGGCGCCACCAGTTCCAGAGACGGGAGTACATTCTCAGTGGTATAGACGCGTTTTCCCGCGTCTTCCAATATCCTTTTGACCGTACTTTGGGCGCTGCGGTTTCCGCAAACCAGAATTGGGCAGTCCAGCGTGGAAGAGGCCAACTCCCGGGCGTTATGAATAATAACTTTTTTATTGCCGCCATCCGTACCGCCGGCCAGCAATACAATGTCGCATTTGTGGTTTTCGATCTCAATAATTATTTCCGGATCGATTTCGTACCCGTAAGAACAGACAACTTTCGCGCCCGCTCCCAAACAGGCTCGGCGGGCAGCCTCGAGAGTCAGAGACGGAACCAAGCCGATAGCCGCCATTTTCAGGCCGCCGGCGGCGCTGGAAGACGCATAGCGCCGCGAAAAGCTGTCCGGAGATACGCCGCATTGCTCATGCAGGCTATCCATCGCCATGCCAAGGCCGGTCATTATATCTGTTTCAATGGTGGTAGGCGATTGCGCCCGGCCAAGCACTGTCTCGCCGTCAGGATCCACGGCCATAACTTTTGTAAAGGTGCTTCCGAAATCGACTAACAGGATATGATTCATTTAATCGTCAATCCCCAGATCTTCCTTTAAAAAGGCAAGGCACTGCTTTGCGTCGACGGTGTTTTTAAACGCGCGGTTGAATCCCAGGTTTTCCTGAAAGTGCCGCTCAACTTCGTGCCACTTCTCTTCCATCTCCTTTGGCGCGACTATCGTGCCGCCGGCATACAGTATGATGTCGTCAAGGCCCGCCTCAATGCACCTGTCGCGCAGCCCCTCACAGTCAATGGGTCCCATACCGTATGATGATGAAACTAAAATCGCGTCGGCGTCCACCTCAACAGCGGCGTTAATAAAATCCTCCTGGGGCACCATAGAGCCTAGAAAGGCAACCTTGAAGCCCGCCTGCTGGAAGGTGTGCTTTAGCACCCAGCCGCCGATAATATGCGCGTCCGAACCAATTGTCCCTATCACTACGCTCTTATTAACCTTGCGTTTTGCCATATCAATATTCCTCCTATCTTGCAGCGTCCGGTAACCGCGACGCATATTGCAGATCGCTGACCACCATGTCGAAATCCAGCGGCCTACCCTCTTTTTTGGCGCGGCTCTGAAGCTTCTCCAGATGATATTCCTTTACCTCTTTTGGCAAAGGCATATCGCCAACGTCAAAATAGCGCATTGCCATTGAAGAATCGCGCATAAGAAGGACGTTGCCCTTATTGTACTTCCAAGGTGAAATCATGGTGGAAACCCAACCGTAGTCGGCGCCGAGGCAAATGCCAAGGGCTATGTCGCCGTCCCCGGCCTCCAGGCATTTTTCCATCATGGCCCGCACTTCCATCTCCAATATTTTCTCCTCTTCCTGCACTTCCGCGCTGTAGGGCAGCCGAAGGTCGCCCAGGAGCCTCTCGATATGCCGCGCCATACGTACGGTGGAACACATGCCCTCCTTGGTAGGCGTCGCGAAGGCTTCGTCAACGCATTTGAGTACAAGCGCGGTAGAACCGCCAAGTATCCCTATCGTGACGGCCAGGTTGAGCATTGCGCTGCACTCCTCCAGCCGCGCAGGGAACGCCCCCTGGAACATGTTGTTGTTCTGGATGAACTTGACGTCCTTATAGCCGAAGCGGGCGCAGTATTCATCGCACAGCCTTTTTGTAACGCGCATCATGGCGGCGTCCTGCACAAGGTTCATGTTGATCCCGAATTCAAGATAAACCTGCTTCAAGCCTTGTTCGGCGCCCATCAAGGACTGCGCCACCATGACGAATGATTTGAATCCGCAACTGTCATACCCCGTGAGGTTGCACGCGATATGCGGGCTTTGCGGAACTCCGCGCTCATGATATATCGCGGCAAGACGCGACTCGTACTGGTTTATACGAATCTCTTCTTCAAGGGTGATATGCTTGCAATGGGACATAACCTCCTGAATAGAGCGGCAGTTGCAGGCGTTCCATCCCGCCGCCAGCGCTATTTCTGAAGCCAGACGCCCGTCCTCATCGGTGGAGTTAAGAGACATGGGGGATTGAATCGCCTTTTTTATCTTGCGCGCGTCACTAACGCCGGCGTTCACGATGGGCCAGCCGTTTAGCATTGTCATGCCTTCTTTCCGGCTGCGCACAACGCCGTCGGCGGCCATTGCATAGTTATTCTTGCGCGTATATGAGTCTGAAAAGACGTTCCACAAGCCGTCCGGGATTATTGGCGAGTTTTCTTCTACATATCCCATGCCGTCGATCATGTACTCTGTGAGGGCCTGTCCGAACTGCGGCTGAAAGAGATGTATCCCGCGCTCGTTTGCATCGAGCAGTTTTATTGCGTAGTTGCGCCCCGCGGCGACGGAATACTCATACGCGGCGGCGATATTCTCGTCAAGATTTTCAATATCGCGGCTTGTCTCCCACTGTGGGAGAACCTCCTCGTTTCGGATACGGAAAAACTCCTCGTCCGTAAGCCGCTTGTTTCTTATGGTATAACCTGGCACTGCGGCAATCTCCTTTCTCATCGTCAAAGTCTCTAGCGGTTTGGTTGACTGTCAAAAGTGTCAACATTAATCGTACGACGGTTTTTCACGCCCGAGGCGTTTGTAGTATTCTTCCGGTATATCTTTTTTATCCTTATAGAAGATAAACCGGCACGAAGTCCCGTCGCCCGGCGGATTGTTAATAAACAGGAAATCACCTGTTTCGTCTATTGCGCTGATATTAAACAGAGGGCAGTGCACGCAATAGAGAGGGTAGTCAGGGGTATTGAATGTGAGCGGTGACGGTTCGGCGATACGCTTAAGCCCTACCTCCGGGCTGTAGCCCCCCATCTGAATAAGTCTGCCGCCGGAACCGCAGGGCGTGTTGGTCAGAACGACTTTTTCATCGTCCTCAGTCAAAGTCATATGCTGATGAACATGGCCCTGGAGTTCCAGCGCCATCTTTTCCACGATAAATTTAAAATCAGTCCGCTCAGGGGGCAAAAAAACTATCTTTGCTTCTTTTGCGTGAGCCTCGCGTTCCGCGTCCTCAACGCCCTGTGCTCCGTGGCGCTCATATATCCATGTCAGCAGTCCGGCGATCCATACCATATATCCGTCGTGGAGATGCGTAAACTGGTCGTACATCAACCGGATAAAATCCTTAGCTTTTTCCTGCTCGCCCGCATCAATGGCATCGAAAGCCTTGTCAATAGTGCGTTTAGCCATCTCGGCAAGCTGCTCGTCAGTCCATATTCGGCTCATAAACATCAATTCCTCCGCCTAAATGAGTGAGGAACTGCCCAAGTAAAGCCCGCAAAGCCGGCTTTTTACCCGGGCAGTTCCGGTTTTATCAAGAGATGCCCTATTCCGGAATAATCGGAACTTCCAGGTATGAGTTGCCAAAGTAGATCGTGTGCTTTACAGTACGCATGAACGGCCACCAATAGACGCCGTTTTTGGCCATTTTGCCTCTCATGTCGCTTTGGTTTTTAATGATAAGCTCCATGCGGTGGCCTTTTTGGTATACTGAACATGTCGGCATTATGGCGATCTCATAGCGGTTGACCTCATTCGGGACAATGGGAATCGGTTCCTGACGCTTGTGGCAGGGGTAATAATCGAGTGATTTTTCCTCGTCGATCGTATTGAATTTTGCCTTCAGATAACCGGCGGCCAGAAGGAATCTTTCACCCTTCGGACTGACGTCAACCACGTCGATAATCCAGTTCGTGTCGTCAGTATCGATTGCGGCGTCAAATCGAAATACCATATGTCCGGTCACTTCCGTGTCCTTGTCGAATGGCGCCGTTGTGTAGCGCAGGCAATAAACTGTCGGATCCATATACGGAGCCTGCTGCGTGAAAGATTCCGGCTCCGGCTTGCCCTGCACAGGATCGGTACTCAGGCCGCCGCCCGGGTGCAGATAGTATTTCGTATATTGCTGCCTCTTAAGCGGCCACTCGTTTTCAAACTTCCATTTGTTTATTCCCATGACGAAGAGCTTGACCCTCGGCTCGTCCATAATGCCATTGTCCACACCCTTGGTCCAGTATTCGTTCCAGCGCACATCCTCGTCGGCGAACCAAGCAAATGGGCGGGGAGCATTCATCGGGGGAAACACCATGAGTTTCTTTTGTTCCTCGGGGATTTGCGTAGACTTTCTGAGGCATTCAAACGTCGCCCAGCAATAGATGTCGTTGTTCCAGCAGGCGCCAATATACATGGGAACCTTAATGTTTTCAAGCCCGCTCTCAACCGGGGTCGGGTGGTTCAGGTATATAAGCTCGTCTACCAATTGGGGGGACACTGTCGGGTAGCGAACCTGTGGGTAGAACTTCTGGTTATACTTGACGTCGGGGTCGTCAAGCAGTTCTTGCAGTAACTTCTTCTGCTCTTCCTTTGTATACTTGGTAAGGAATTTTGGCATGATCCTTTTTTCAGGGTGCAGCAGAGAATTTGGCTGCAGTTGATCATAGGCATGCAAGCCATGATGGACGTTATAGAACATTGAGTCCTTGATGCCGTTGAAGTTGTCGAACATGTGGGACGGCCCCTCGGAAGGACGGATACAAACCATATTCGGATGCGGATCCGCGCCCGCCACAAGCGTCGCCCTGCCGTATGAGGAGGGTCCCATAACGACGGCCTTGCCGTTGCTCCAGGGCTGCTTGGTGGCCCAGTCTATGATGTCCTGCATATCCTTGGCGTTGTGCCAAGTTTCGTCTCCGAGATTCTCGCCTTCGGAATTGCCGAGTCCTCTCGGCTCGCCGATAATATGGACAAAACCTCGCGGTACAGTGTAGGTAAAGTCTCCGCCCTCTAGGCTCCCGTTCCAGAACGGGCTTACCCAATAATGCTGCGGAAACTCGCTAAACCACTCAATACAATCCTGTCCGTCCTTGCCCCACTCTCCCATGCAGAGTATGGTCGGGAACTTCTCATCCCCCATGTTCTCGGGATGGTACACATCGACTGCCACGCGTATCCCGTCCCGCATGGGAATCATGACGTCCTTATCCACCGTCCATTTGTATGTCGGCTGCGTCTCAGGGCCTTTTATGACCTGCGGGTATCCGTCATAATAGACGCCCGTCAGTTGCTTGCTGCCATAGGGTATCTTAGTCGGCTTTGGGTCATACCCGGGCAGTACGTACAACTGATCGTCCGAATGAAATTCGGTGACGCGCGGATTGTCGGCGTTAAGGTTTACCTTTTTAACCATTACAATGCTCCTTTACTCTTGTTAGATTTTATTTGGCATATGCCAATGCGATTAGCTATATGATTCCACAATACGCCCAAAAAAGCAATTCAATTTTTATGCTTACTATTCCTATTCTGAATAGCGGCTGCCGGAAATCGGTTTCCTTAATCATAATATGCGGTGCAGGGGAAAAAGTTGTATTACTGTAACTAACATTCAGTTGTGGAATAGCAAAAACATAGATATTGAATTGCATGTTTGAACATACTGTGTCATAATGAGGGGTAAGCTAAAAGATATATCAGCCAAACTGAAAAGACAGGAGGATTGCATGAACAACAAGTTCATACCGGACGCCCAGAATATCAAAGGCTTCAGCCTGATTGGACCTGAGAGCGGCGGGCCCAGCCTTGTAGATTCAAATGACGGAAAAATCACTCGCATCAGGCCCTATTTTTACGACAAAGATTATACGGACAAAAACTGCAACCCGTGGGTGATAACAGCCCGCGGCAGTGAATTCCGACCGCCGGAGCGCGTGACGATCTCCCCTTTTGGACTTGGCTACAAATCCCGCGTATACTCAAAAAACCGTGTCCGCTGGCCTCTTAAACGCGCCGACTGGGATCCAAATGGCGAGCGCAATCCGCAAAATCGCGGCAAGTCAAAATATGTCCGCATTTCATGGGATGAGGCGTCTCAAATTGTAGCAGATGAGCTTCTGAGAGTCAAGAAAAACTACGGACCGGAAGCCGTCCTTTGTCAGGCCGACATGCACGGAGAAGGCAAGCATGTCGCGCCCAGCCACGGCTGCCCGAACCGGCTGCTTTCGATTTTGGGCGGATACACGCTTCAAATGCGTAATATGGACAGTTGGGAAGGGTGGTTCTGGGGCGCGAAACACGTCTGGGGCTGTGAGCCGGTAGGCGAGATGATGCCTATGACAAACCTTTACCCGGACATCGCGGAACACTCCGACTTGCTGCTGTTTTGGGGCTGTGACCCGGAGACGACGCCGCTCGGAGTAGTCGGCCAGCTTCCCAGCCGCCTGTGCTATTGGTTTACGCAGATCGGACTGAAGAGCATATACATCTGCCCCGATCTGAACTTTGGCGCGGCAGTCCATGCCGATAAGTGGATACCTGTCCTCCCGAACACTGACGCCGCGCTCCAACTGGCTATTGCATACGTCTGGATTACCGAAGATTCCTATGAAAAAGAATACATCGACACACATTCATACGGCTTTGATAAGTTCGCGGCCTATGTGCTGGGCCATGAAGACGGCATACCGAAGACTCCCGAGTGGGCGTCTGATAAATGCGGCGTACCCGAATGGACGATCAAAGCCCTTGCCCGCGATTGGGCGAAAAAGGTCACAAGCTTGATCCATTCCAACGGCGGCAGCTTTATAAGAGGGCCATACTCGTCTGAACCCGGTCGGCTTGAGGCGATGCTGCTTGGTATGCGCGCCCTCGGAAGTCCCGGCGTCCACCAGGCGAAGATGATCGAATTCAATCTCTGGAACAGAGACTATCCTTTGCCATATCAAGGCGAGTTCATACCCGCCGTACCGCATATTGCCGACCCGCTGCGCCCTGTTGACGGCGATGTGAGTCCGGATATTGACATGAACAGGTTTGTTTTAAATCCCGCGCAAAAAGAGCGTGCGCCGGAGCTGATTGAGCTGTTTAAGCAATATACGGCGCCGCAGCAGTTCATACCGCGCACCCTTATCCATAAGGCAATACTGGACGGCAAGGCGGAATGGTACGGATTACAATGCTTTTCAACGAGCCAGCAGCCTTTGGTCGGAAACAAGAGAATGTCCACGTCAGAATATCAGTTTGAGAAAATGGTCTATCCGCGCCCCGGGCTTTCTAAGCTGCACATGATCTGGACAGACGCGCCTTGCCAGACTACCTGCTGGAATGACGGCAACCTCACTATTAAGGCAATGCAGAGTCCGGATATAGAATGCATTGTCGCACAGCATCCGTGGCTTGAAAACGACTGCTGTTTTGCTGATATCATATTCCCGGTAGTGACAAAATTCGAAATGAGCGACATTGGCAACGACCTGTCAAGCGGGACTTATTCATCTGTCTACCTTGAGGGTCCCTGCTGCGCTCCTGTAGGCGAATCCCTGTCCGATTTCGACGTGTGCGCGAAGGTCGCGGAAAAGCTTGGCCAAGAGTACTACAATGCCTACACGGGAAATTTGACAGAGGAGGAGCGCGTGCGGTTGTTCTACAAAGCGACGGGCTGTGAGGAGCATATGACCTGGGAGGAGTTCAGCGAGCGGAAAATTTTCGTTGTGCCATGTAAAAAAGACGCCCTTGAGCATCCTGCGGGAATGTATAATTTCTACAAAGACCCGATGAACAATCCGCTGGAGACGCCTACCGGCCTTCTGGAGTTTTCATCGACAGCCATTGAAAAATACATGCCGGACGACCCGGAGCGCCCGCCCGTCCCGAAATGGATAGAAAGGAGCGAAAGCCATGACGAACGGCTAAGCGGGCAGCGGGCAAAAGAATACACGCTGCTTTGTATGTCCAATCATGGCAGATGGCGGATGCACGCCCAATGCGATGATATCATCTGGAACCGAGAGGTTGAGACGATGAAAATACGCGCAAAGGACGGCTATCAGTACGAGCCTTGCTGGCTCCATCCGATCGAGGCCGAAAAACGAGGGATAGAACACGGCGATATCGTAAAGGTTTATAACGAACGCGGAATAGTCCTCTGCGGCGCATATGTGACGGAGCGCCTTATACCAAATGTGTGCTACGTTGACCACGGCGCGCGCGTAGACTCTATTATCCCGGGCCTGCTCGACAGGGGCGGCGCCATTAACCTCATCACCCCAACGGCTATGACCTCAAAAAACGCGACGGGTATGGCGACGTCCGGCTTCCTTGTTGAGGTCACGAAGGTCACGGATCACGAGATGGCAGGCTGGAAAAGGGATTACCCCGAGTCGTTTGCGAGAAAGATCGACCACGCGGCGGGCGTATGCCTGGAAGGATGGCTAATTACATAATAACTAACAAGTCTGGAGGATCTTAATAATGCCAAAGGTTTTTTGTGTGGATGTTGCCAAATGCAACGGATGCTATAACTGTCAGCTTGCGTGCAAGGACGAGCATGCCGGCAATGATTGGCGGCCATATGCGGCGCCCCAGCCCGATACAGGCCAGTTTTGGCTGAAGCTTCAGGAGAATGTGGGCGGAACAATACCGAAAGTAAAAATACACTATATTCCCCATCTTTGCAATCACTGCGAAAAAGCTGCTTGTATGGAAGCTTGCGGCAAACATCAGGCGATATATCGCCGCGACGACGGTTTGGTTATCATCGACGCCGAAAAATGCAAGGGCTGCGGTAAATGCATTGAGGCATGTCCATACGGCGCTGTTTATAAAAACGACGAACTGAAGCTATGCCAGAAGTGCACCGGCTGCGCGCATCTTCTCGACAACGGGTACAATCTGCCCCGCTGCGTTGAAGCCTGCCCGACGGACGCCATGTTATACGGTGAAGAATCAGATATGCAGGACTTTATCGTGGGCGCCTCGGTGCGTATGCCGGAGACAGGCCTGCGCCCGAAAGTGTTCTATCGCAACATACCCGGCAAGTTCATAGCGGGCACTGTGTATGACCCGGTTGAAAAAGAGGTCGTTATCGGCGCGCGGTGCAGGGCGACGATTGGCGGTAAAACGGTCGAGGTGCTCACCGACGAGTATGGCGATTTCTGGTTTATGGATTTGGCAATGGGCAAGTACGACGTCGTTATTGAGGCAAAAGGCTATCAGTACAAGGTTTTCAAATCTGTTGACGCGACTAAGGACGTCAATTTGGGAGACGTGGCGTTAGAGCGGCAGGAGTAAGGGGGTTGCCCCGGATTATAGCAACCGGATAAACCCCGCGCCTACTAAAAATGCAAACGCGGAAGCCAAAAGACAAACGCACATAATACACACAACAGCCATAGCCGCCCGTATTCATGGACTTTAGCAGTCCGAGCGGGCGGTTTTTCTGCAGAAGTCTAATAGTCTTATAGTTTTTTACTTTTGTCTACCCAGTCAAGGTCTTTGCGCGCTTTGGCTATCCCTGTATCGGATGTGGTGATTAAGCTGCTCTGATTGAAAGTAACCTCGCATCCTTCCCGCTCAGACATCATCTTGAGCTGCTCCTCTGAGGGAGGTTTATTCATAAGCTCATCCATGAGCTTTGTACCCTCCGGCGTAGCGTAGTGGACAAACCGCTCGACTTCAATCTCTACCATCCTGGGCCCGCTGGGATACGGTATAATAAGAAACTGCCCGCTCTCTATACCTTTTTTATGCCATTGCGCAAGATCGTATGGCTCCATGCCATGTTCGTGGAACGTTGATAAGAACTCCTGTGTTTCCTCGGTAACGTGGTATCCGGTGTTTTTGAGGTGTTCCGGGCGCGTCTTGATCGCAGTTTCATATATTCTTGTCTTTATATTCGCGGGGCAAATAGCGGAAACCCCAATGCCGTACGGCTTAAGCGCCAGGTAGTAGCACTCCATTAGATTGAGCACTCCGGCCTTTGCGGCCCTATATGGCGCTGTGATCGCATCCGCGCCAAACGCCCCCCATGAAACGGTAGCCGTGATATGCCCGCCTTTTCCGGCTTTGATCATGCGTGGGGCAAAGGTGACAAGTCCGTTCACAACGCCCCCGAAAAGTACCCCCACGACCCAGTCAAAATCCTCAAAAGTAGACGCCTCAGCCGGACCGAACACATTGACGCCGGCGGTCAGAACGAGAAGATCCGGCGGCGCTCCGTAAACGCGCTCGACTTCGTCGGCGGCATTTGCATAACCTTCGCGATCTGTAACGTCTAGCTTAACGGTGCGGACGTCTGCTTTTTTAGCACTAAAATAGTCTTTCGCCTCGGCTAAATAATCATCGCGGACGTCGGCAATTACGACCTTCATCCCCGCCTCGGAGAAAACCTGAGCCTGCCCAAAACCTGCGCCCGAGGCGCCCCCGGTTATGAAAGCGACTTTTCCTGCAAAATCTTTCATATTAAATCACAATGCCTTTCCGATTATCTTTCGACAGACCCTAAGTAACCGTCATCAGCCCGCCGTCATGGGGTATAACTGTTCCGGTAATCTGCACTCCCGCCGGCGAGGCGAGAAATACACACATGGCTCCGATCTCTATGGGTTCGCCGAAGCGGCGCGTCGGCAGCGTGCTTTCCACCATCTCAAAGAAGCTGGGCGGCAGGTTCACATCTAAATCCGAGTGGGTCGGGCCCGGGGCGATGACGTTACAGCGCAGCCCATAGTCACCCAGCGTTACGGCAAGGTATTTTGTAAAGATATCGAGTGCGGCTTTTGAGGCGTTATACGGCGCGTTGTCGTGGTCTTTGGAGTTTGCAACGCGCTGTCCGCCCACCGATGAGATGTTGATGATAGATCCGCCTTTTCCGGATTCTTTCATGCGCGGCGCGATGGCATGCACCACGTACGCAACGCCGTGCAGATTGGTGTCGATAACGCGGCGCCACTCCTCCAGTCCTTCCGGGGTGAAGAAGCCCTTCAATGTTGCGACACCCGCGTTGTTAATCAGGACGTCAACATTGTCAAAAAACTCGTAAACGCTCTTCCCTGCCGCGGCAACGGCGGCGCTGTCCATAATATCTACCGGAATGCATGTGTACCGTCCGCCATATTCTGAGAAGCCTTCCGCTGCTTTTGTGCCGGATTCTTCGTTGCGGCACAAGATAGCCACATTGGCGCCGCACTGGGCAAAGGCGGTGGATATGCCAAGGCCGATCCCTCTGTTTCCGCCTGTTACAACAACGTTTTTGCCCTTTACGCTAAAAGCGTCGGACATCGCGGTTATGGGCGGTGTTTTTTTAATAACCATAAAAAGCTGCTCCTTCCTAACGCGGTCTTCGACCGCAAGATATAAGATTTAAGTTGCAAGAGTTAAGATATCTTATCTCTTTGTTCTTTGCTCTTTGTTCTTTGCTCTTAAATCTTACCTTACGGACGACGATTTTCTTGTTTTTTATTGGTACTTTGAGTCCGTAAGGCACTATTATAGATACATCATGAAATGCCTTTGCTTAAAAATATCTCATAATACATGCAAACTAGCAATTCATTTTTCAGCAAAACTATTCCAAGACTGAATACATATTCCCGTGATATGTTATCAGTAGCAGGTCATCTCTTCAGCTTTGGGTCGAGAGCGTCTCGCAGGCCGTCGCCAAGCAGGTTAAGCGCAAGGACTGTAATCATGATAAACAGCCCCGGGAAGGTCATAAGCCAAGGAGCTGATCGCGCAAACTCCCTGTTTTCCGCAATCAATGCGCCCCATTCCGGGTGCGGCACAGGCACGCCAAATCCAAGAAAAGACAATGACGCCGAGACTATAATCGATATTCCCAGACTGGCGGTGATAGTGACTATGATTGGCGAAAGCCCGTTTGGCAATACTTGCCCAAAAACGATTCGGGGGCTGGACATGCCAATTGCACGCGCGGCCTCAACATATTCGTTATTGCGAACAGTCAGTATTGAGGCCCTGGTTATTCGTATAAATACCGGTATAATCGGTATCCCGACGGCAACAATGACGTTGATGAGGCTTTGTCCGAGCACGGTGACAATTACCATTCCGAGAAGCATCCCGGGTATTGAGGCTAATATATCAGATACGCGCATAACAACGTCGTCAACAATCCCGCCGTAGTATCCCGCGAAAGCGCCAAGGAGTACGCCGAAAACCGCGCCGATACACACCGCGCCGAATCCAATTGCCAAAGAGTAACGTATCCCGTACAGCACACGCAGGAACATATCCCTGCCCATATTATCCGTACCGAACAGATATTGCCTGTTGGGCGCTGTAAACCTTGCCAGGACGTTCATTTCCGTTATGGACTCAAATGAAATCAGAAGGGATGCCAGCAAAGTTAATAAAAGGAGCGCAAAAATGACAAGCCCTGCCATAGCGCCCCTGTTCTTCCTGACCCTGTAGAAAACGTCGCCGATTTGGCTGCGCTTTCTGTATTTCTCGGCAACAAGGCCCTCTGCGCCGGATAAACTGTCTTGATTGGCAGTCTCGTCCGCGTAGTCCGTTATTATAGCATTCAGTGATAAATCCCTCGTAACATATGAGCTTGTCGGCGCGGAGTCCGTATCCGGCTTTCCTGAGCTTGCCCCTTGTTCCTGTGCTATAAGCGCCGGAATACTCCTGTCTTTTCGAGCATCGCTGTGCTCTACGGCTGGTTGAGCCATTCGCGGTTCGGACTTTGCGGTATCCTTCCCGGGACTCCCGGCTTCAGACGCGGAAGCTCGCCGCTTTTTCTTACCGGCGCCGACGTACTGTGACTTAATCCTCGGGTCTACAAAGGCAAAAAGCAAATCTACGATGAGCTGAACAAGGACATAGATTACAGTTGTCAATATCACGCAACCCGTAACCGTCGTCACATCGCGCTGAAGTACAGCCTCGGCGGCCATCCTCCCTACCCCCGGCCAGGCAAACACAGATTCTACAACGACCGAACCGGCAAGGGCAACGCAGAGGGAGGTTCCTATTGTAGTCAATATCGGTATCATCGCGTTGCTGAGGGCGTGCCTGTTTATGACGACGTTCTCGGGCACGCCTTTCGCCCTTGCCGTGCGCAGATAATCCGAACCTAAAACTTCAAGCATACTCGATCGCGTCTGTCTCGTCGCAGTCGCCATCAGAATAAGTCCGCTGCAGACAGCCGGCAATATCAGGCTTGCAATCCCGTCCCTGTTACCGCCCGCGGGCAGCCATCTAAGTTGAAACGAAAATAGTAGGAGCAAGAGAAGCCCAAGCCAGAAAGCGGGCATGGACATCCCTATCAATGTGAACGTGGTCGTTGCGTTGTCTACTATCTTTCCGGCTCGTTTCGCGGCAAATATCCCCATCGGCACAGCCATCCCCGACCCGATGATCAGCGCTGAAAAGGACAGCAGCAGCGTGTTGGGCAGCCTTGATAAATAAGTACTCCACACGCTGAGCCCGCTGATATCAGACACGCCCAAATCACCCTGTACTAAGTTTAGCATATACAGGCCGTATCTGTATATCATGGGCATGTGAAGATTGTACTGTATTCTGAGGGCCTCTATATCCTCCGGCCTCATGGACTCGGCGTCGGCCATTATCCTGTCCACAATCGATCCCGGCGCCATCTCCATAAGCGAGTACACGATAAATGACACAATAATAATGACCGGTATCAGCCATACAAGTCGCTTAAAAATATAGCGTAGCAATTGTTTTCCCCCCTTTGCGGTCATTATGCTATTATAAAATGCGGGGGATGAAACCGATGCGGCAGCATCCCCCGCCCCTTAGAAAATACGCCCAAATGAATCGTTTGCGAGAGCAGAGGCAAAACATCGTCCCTATCTCTCACCTCTCTTCTCGATTAGTCCAGAACCATGTATGTGTATCTTAAATCGTAGTATGTGTCAGACGTTAGTACCATACCTCCGACGCCGCGCGCTGCCACGACCGCAACTACACGCCAGAACAGGTTGATTACCGGCTGCTCAGCGTGTACGATTTCCTGCATTTCATAGTATAATGCCCTGCGTTCGTCAATATTTCCAATTGTGGGTCCAAGGTCAAGTATTTCAGTAACTCTCGGGTTGTTGAAAGAAGCCCTGTTATAGGCCGCGCCCGGGTAAAATACACTCCTTAGCGACGCCACGTTGGGCGTCAGCGCAGTGACCATCATGTTCAGTTGAGACTGATTGTTCCCGTAGGCTGCGTATGAGAACAGGCTTGGCGGATCCATCTGGTTGATGGTGATATTGACGCCGATTGCGGAAAGCTGCTGCTGGACGGCTTGAGCCGCTCTGACGTTGGTGGTGATCGCGGCGACGATCTCGATCTCTTCGCCATTGTAGGTTGAGGCCTCAAGATATGCCCTTGCCGCGTCCAAATCATGTGGAATTTGCGGGATGTCGTAGTTTTTAAACTCAGTATTGAAGCCCCACATAGTTCCGTCTTCCACAGGCCAGGCCCACTCACCTGCTGCGACAATGGCGATTTCCTCCCTGTTTATGGCGGACGCAACGGCCATTCTGAAGTTTAGGTCGCCGGCTATCGGGTCTTCTAAGTTGAAGGATATGGTATTCGCATTTGTGAACACTACAGGTATTACTTCAAAGCTATCCGGATCGTTCTGGAACAGGTGAATGTCCTCCGCACTGTTACCGCCGAGGCAAAGCTGGCTTTCGCCGTTTTGCATCATTATCGTGCGGGTGCTCATCTCGGGGACGAACCGCAAAGTCATCATCCTTGTGAAGGGAGTATCACCCCAATAGTCGTCGTTCCGCTCGAACACCACATAATCGTTACTGACAAACTCTACGACACGGTATGCGCCGGTGCCAATCCACGTGCCGTTTTCTGAATCTTGATCCATTGCCCTTTTGTTGATAATGCCGGTCGCCGGCAGCGTCAAGCCGTACAAAAAGTCAACATTGACGTCACTTAGAACCATCTCGACAGTATACTCATCTAGGGCTGTGACGGTCTCAACGGGCCTCCAGAAGTCAAATGCGTTTGAGCCGAGTCCGTCGCGCGACGCCATAATTGTATCAATAACGTCCTGCGCGGTAAATTTATCACCGTTATGGAACCAGACGTCCTGCCGAAGCGTAAACACATAGGTTTGGTAGTCATCCGTATCAAAGGAAGTCGCCAGATTTGGGCCGTACTCGCCTTCACCAAGATTTGTGAGCATTCTGTCATACATCATGAAGAAGCACCAGTTTGTCGAGCCGCTTCCGGAAGCGGGGCTGAAGGGATTGAGAACGGTAATCTGGGCATTGTCTACTATTATATCCAGATGATCCGCGAATCGGGCTTCCGCCGGCGGCGGTTCAGGCGAGGATTGAACAGGCGCGGGGGTTGGCGATCCGGCCGCAGGTCCGGGGGAAGGCGGGGCGGGCGGAGGCGCGTCTCCTCCTCCGGCGGTGGGTCCGCAGGCAGCAGCCAGTCCTAAAGCCATAATCATAACGATTGCCAGGGAAATGATTCTGATACTACTCTTTTTCATTTTGTCCTCCTAATATAATTTGGTAGAGTTGACGAAAGTGTACCCGTAACAACTCAATATTTCCATATTATATCAAGAAAAGCAATTCAATTTTTATACTAACTATTCCAAAACTGAATTGATGAAAATTCGCAACTCACTCCGTTATGTTAATTTTTCAAACCGGCGGCGAGTATCTTTTCCACCGGGGTAACTTTTTTCCAACTGGGGATGGCAAGAACGATTTCGCTGAATACATCCTCCTTGAGAGGGATCAGCTTGACGTCTGTCACAAAATGAGCAATTTCCGCATCGTTTTCAAAAAACAAGCATATCCCTTCCCCGTCGCGAACGCAATTAATTCTGATTATGTCGGTTTTTGCCGTGCGCGCGATATTAGGCTCGAATCCGGCTTTCCTGCTGGCTTCCAGGAATATTTTGTACGGCGCGGTATACTCGTCCATAAATATGTAATTCTCATTTTTCAGCGCGGCAAAATCCAGGTATTTGGCGTCGCTCAGCGGGTGGTTTTTGGGCAGCATAACAAGCGCCGATTCCCTGAGCATCAGGTATGTGCGAAATCCGCTGGAAGGAAGTATTTCTTTCCTGATCACGATCATGTCAAGGCTCCCGTGAGTCACATCGTTGATCAGATCGACTTCTTCCCGTTCAACTAATTTCAGCGTTTTCTGAGGATGGCGGCTTATTATCGTCTTCAATACCTTTACAAACTTGTTTTGCCCGCCCATCGGGGCAATCCCCACTTGAGTTATCTTCGCCGCGTTGTCAATAAAGCTCACGACAGTTTGCATCATAACGTCATATTCGTCAATGATGCTTTTAGCATGCTTGACCAAGCTCAAGCCCGCGTCAGTCAAACGCGTGGATCTGCCTTTGCGTTCGAAGAGCAGGACGCCCAGTTCCCTCTCCAAATGCATGATGTGCTTTGACATGGACGACTGCGAAATATGCAGCGCGTCCGCAGCGTTAGTGAAGGAAAGATATTCCGACAATGCTACAAAACAACGCAGACGAAGTATTTCCATCGCTATCCTCCTCGGTCATTTTAACAAAGGCGGCCGAGTGGCCGCCTTCATGAGGTACTATGCGCTTGACGCCCCATCCGGAGGGTCATCCGGCAGATCTGCCGGCGGTTCATGGGTCGAGTCATCCGGCGGCTCATGGGCCGAATCTTCCGGCGGATCTGTCGGCGGCGGTTCTGTCGTTGGCGGTTCCGTCGTTGGCGGATCTGTCGGCGGCGGTTCTGTCGCCGGCGGCTCCGTCGTTGGCGGCTCCGTCGTTGGCGGATCTGTCGGTTCCGGCGGAAACAGCGGTTCATGCGTCTCTTCTTCTATCGGTATCAGAATCAATCTGTTCTGCACGCTGTACGTACTCCTGCCTACGCGTACTTCTTCTATGAGGTTGTCTTCGGCGTCATAGAAAAGCTTGTACGTGTCAACCACGTATCCGGTAATGCCTTCCGTCTCAACAATAGTTTCACCCGGCGGCACACTCTCATCCTCTTCCATGATAACCTGTATCGGAGTTGAGCTTATTATCCTTGTATCAATTTTTATGTAGTTATCGTCCAGTTTAGTGCCGATGAGGCTGACCGTAAGCTCGCGGCCTTCGACATTAGATTCAATTCTGATTGGATATTCCGAACTGTTTCTGAATCTGAAATCAATATTTCCGTAGGCTATCGTCGCGTCGTTGCCAAGCGGCAAATATGTGACGATCATCCCGTGCGGCCTTCTTTCAATGACTTCAAGATCCGCGTGCAGGACTGTGTCGTATATAGTTGACGTCACCTGACATATGCCGCCGCCGACTTGTTCGACCAGCCTGCCGCTGACAAATGCCCCTGCCATCCTGAATCCTCTTTCTATTGTGCGCCGCCCTACTACAGCATTAAATGAAAATTGCTCTCCGGGGTTGAGTACCGTCTCGTCTACATAGTTTGAGGCAACGGTAATATTAGTGAGCCTGTTGGCCGTACCGGCTATTCTGGTCGTTCTTGTTGCAAGGGTATCACGAAAGAGCATGCTTTCAATATCCGCTGTTGTAACCTCAGGCTCAATAATGATCAGCGGGATAACTATCTCATCCCCTATCCCCGCAGCGTCCAGTTTAGCTTGCGCCACCGCCATATCAAAGCTGACCCCCGCCACACTTTCCGTAGCTCCGAATGTCTGACGGTCGTAAACGGCGGATACGGGGGTTATGCTGATTCTGTCGTAGAGCAGATCCAAATCTACGTCGTCATTATCCGCCGGCCTTGTAATGAAATCCGCTATCAGATGCGTCTGCTGATCCATCGCCCTATGCAAGGTTTGCACGGTGAGTTCATATACGTCGTCCTCAACCGCCGGTTCGACGCCCGCGCCTTTTATGATAACAATGCTGTCGCTGTTGATGTCATAAGCATCGTCGATCAGCGAGTTATTAAATCGCCGGGTACTCTCGGATACGACGCTTCGCACAAACTGTTCATTGAATTTCGCCATGCTGACTTCGCGGAGATCCGTCCTGTTGTAGAGCGATCTTAAGTATGCCAACTCTTTTTCGAGGAAAGATCCGCCTCTTCCATATTCAAAAGCAACCCTGGCGGCCTCCTCCGCATTCAGCGCAAAGCCGGCATCGTCTCCATAAATGGTAAATTGTTCTCCGTCCGAAAAGATAATTGTCGCCGAAACTCCCTCCGCGTTGCTTTCGTAGCCCGCCCGGATGAGAGCTCTGCTTGCCTCGTCAAGCGTCATGCCGGAAAGATCAATACCGTCCGCCCAAACGTTAGGAAAAATAGTGTCCAAATTATCGACATAAAACCCAAGCGAAAGCGTCGCTGCCAGCAATACGGCAAACAATACAAAGACAACAACAAATGCCGTCATAAATGGCGAGCTTTTTCTCCGCTTTTGAGGCTTTTGAGGTTTTTGAGTTTTTTGAACTCGTTGGGGTTTTTTGGTATCGACTTTTTTCCCTTTACTGCTAACCCACTTAATAACATCCACTTCCTTTTAACAGTGTATGAATTACTATCCGATTATGATACAACTTTTTTGAAGAAAAATCAAATGAAATTTTTGTTACATTTTAATTTTGCTGCTCAGACTCCGGGTCTTGCTGCTCACTTTCCTCTTCCTGCTGCTCCGGCTCCGGCTCCTGCTGCTGTTCCGGTTGATGCTCCGGCTCCGGCTCTTGTTCTTGTTGATGCCCCGGCTCAGGTTCTTTCTGCTGCTCATGTTCCTGTTGCTGCTCCGGCTCCGGCTCCGGCTCCTGTTCCGGTTGCTTACCCGACTCCGAATCCTGCTGCTGTTCCCGTTCCCGTTCCTGTTCCTGTGGCTGCGGCTGTTCCTGTTCCTGTTCCTGCTCCTGTGGCTGCGGCTGCTCCCGTTCCTGTTCATCCAACTTCTGCTGCTGTTCCGGCTGGTGCCCCGGCTGCTGCGCTTCTTTCTTCTGTTGTTCCTGGAGTTCCTCCTGTTGGTGCTGCTCCTGATCATCGGCGCCCGCCAATCTCCTTCCGCCAAACAGATCAATCGAAAGCGGTCTTTTATCGAATAAATCCATCTGCTCGTCTTCCTCAACGAGTTGCTTTTGCCAGGGTTTTGTGACTTGAGTTCGCTGCTTTGTTTGCGCTTCAAGCAGCTCTCCCAGCAGGGCGTTCGAGATCACAAATCCCTTCGGCGTGAATCGCCAGCGTCCATCAATATATTGTGCCCAACCATTCTCCTCATATTTTTGCATAAGCTCAAGGACATAATCCATTTTTAGCCTGTAAATATTGTAATATTCCTCCTCCGATATACCGTGAGTAGTCCTGAGACGGAGGATCAGGTATTCCCCGGCATTTTCGAAGTCGGACATTTCCTCCCTGTATTCGACAATCGACTGCTGCCCGGACTCAACGCGCTCGATATACTTGCCGACATCCTCAATAAAGCTGTACCTGCCCCTTCCGAAATATGAGTGAGCACCCGGGCCAAAGCCAATATACTCCTCGCCCAGCCAGTATTTGAGATTATGCTTTGACTCGAAACCGCGGCGCGCAAAGTTGGAAATCTCGTATTGGCGGTATCCAAACCGCGCGAGAGTCTCAACAGTATACAGGTACATATCGGCCTGGGCGTCGTCGCTTGGCAAAAACGGGGAATCCTTAAAAATGTATAGCTGCGTCCCTTCTTCAATTTTCAGCCCGTAGCATGAAATATGCTCCGGTTTGAGCGCGGTTGCCTTTGCGACCGTTTCCGCCCAAGCGTCTTTATTCTGTGACGGAAACCCATAGATAATATCGACGCTGAGATTGTCAAATCCTGCCTCACGGGCATCCTCGACCGTCTCCTCCGCATCAGAAAATGTGTGCGACCTGCCAAGGCTTTTCAGAGTCTTATCGTCAGCGCATTGCACGCCTATTGAAAGCCTGTTGAATCCGGCGCGTCTCAGCCTTACAAGCTCTTCCTTTGTTACTCCCTTGGGGTTTATTTCTACCGTAACCTCAGAATCCAAAAGCACATGCCCATGCTTTTTCAGCGCGTTGAATATGCTGAGGAGTCTGCCGACGCCATAGTGGTTGGGCGTTCCTCCACCAAAATATACTGTGTCAATAAGATATCCGTCAAGCTGCGGTGAATATTCTTTTATATGTCTTATTACGGCGGAATGATACGCCGGAATAAGCTTGTCGCCGCCGGCAAGGGAATAGAAATTGCAATAAGCGCACTTGCTCAAGCAAAACGGAATATGCACATATATCCCTACCTGCTTCTCCATATTTAATCTCCTGAACAAAATGATTTTGTGTAAAGTGACGAAAATAAAACAGCTTCTAATATTTCTCTTGTTTATTACGATATTATGTATTATACAGCGCTCTGTGGGGGAGATTATACTTTGGTGAATATAAACTACATTGACAGTTACAGAAACTATCTTACTGACGAACGGCTGGCTTCTGTTAACACGGTTGCCTCGTACATACGCGACGTCAGCCGGTTTGCGGATTTTTTTGAAAACCGCGGCAACGGTACATGCGATTATATAAATGCCACTGAGGATGACGTACGTCTCTTTTTGCAGGGGCTTGAGGAACGCGGCCTGTCCCCTGCTACAATAACGCGCGCGATTGCCTCGCTGAAGGCTTTTTTCATCCGCATGGCCGATATTGGCATTGTTGAGAAAAGCCCGATGTCCGGTATATCCGCCGCCGCCTCTGAAAAAACCCTTCCCAGAATACTGGACGCGGACGAGATAAGCCGCCTCTTAGAGCAGCCTGACGTAACTGACCATAAGGGCTGCCGGGATAAAGCTATGCTTGAAACCCTATACGCGTCCGGCCTTCGGGTCAGCGAACTCATCGCACTTGATATGTCCGACGTAAACCTGACGATAGGACTGATCATTTGCCGCAACAAAAGAGAAAGGTCAATACCTATCTATGACGCGGCGGTCAGATCAGTGAGCAACTATCTTTCCTTCGCTCGTCCCGTAATAGCCTCTGCTGATGAGTCGGCTCTGTTTGTGAATACCGGTGGCTGCAGGATGTCACGGCAGGGCTTTTGGAAGCTTCTGAGGGGCTATACCGAGAAAGCCGGAATAAACGGTGATATTACTCCCCAAATGCTCCGCCACTCGTTCGCCGCGCATCTGCTTGAAAACGGCGCCGATTTACGTTCACTTCAGGAAATGCTCGGACATGCGGACATTTCCTCAACACAGGTCTATGCCCGCCTCGTAAAAAAACAGCTTAAAGAAGCATATAACAACTCCCACCCAAGGGCCTAGTGCTCCATTCTCGAAGTACTAGAATTATCCAAGCAGCTTATCGACCAACGTGCCATAGATGCTTTCCGCGTTATTGCGGAAGCGTTTTTCCATAGACCGCGCCTGCTTCTCATTTGCTGCGTATAATTCAATTGATATGATATCACCGACTCCGTCCGACATGGAAAGCGTCACGGTGCATCCGCCGTCCTCTTTCGCTTCATGCCGGGTCTTAATCATATCGCTTCGAAGCTGCGCCGAACGGAGCGCAGCCGTTGCTTTTTCCGCATTATTACGTACACTCAGCGGCAGGCTGTTTTCTGTTATTTCTCCGTTGCGCGCGCCTTTGGCAGTCATGGAGTATTTTTTGTCTTCAAATTGCAAATGCTCCGTATTTACAAGCTCCGCAACACACTGCGAAAAATCGAAGTAGCTAACCCCTTCTTCGCACAAGGCAATCCCGGCAATATCTTCAAAAGCGGCCGGACCCGGCAGCCGCCGCATGATAAATAGTATAAGTATTTTAAGCTCAACCTTCTCACGGATAAAGCCAAAATTCCCGCCCATGTTTTATATCTCCCAGGTTGACATATTTCCAAAAACAGTATAACATGTCCGGAGTTTGAAGTATAGAGTTTTCGAGGTGGATTGTGTGATGCGTATTAAAACAAGCAGAATACTAAGCTATATACCGCTTATCATTATTGCGATACTATTAGTGTTCTCACCGCCGGCTTGCGCACAACAGGAAGAACCGGAGCCGGAGCCGGTTCCGAACATAATAATTGATATCCCACCGCCTTCGGAACCTGTACCCGAGCCTGAGACTGAATCTGAACCGGAGCCGGAACCGGAGCCGGAGCCGGAACCCGAAACAGAGCCATTTAATCCGCTTACCGGGCTGCCCACCGCAACGGATTTTTCCCTGAGCAGGCCAATGGCGATCGTGATCAATAATATCAGAAGCTCCCAACCGCAGTTGGGCGTATCGCAGGCGGACATTATTTATGAAATTCTGGTTGAGGGCGGCATAACGCGCATGCTGGCGGTTTTTCAGGATATTACGGATGTTGGAATAATCGGCAGCATACGCAGTGCGCGCACATATTATGTCGATATCGCGCAAAGCTATGACGCGGTTTTAGTTTTTGCCGGAGGCAGCCCGCAAGCCTACAGCGCGATATCAAGCCGTGGCATTTCTCGTATTGACGGCGTGCACGGACCCTTTTCAAGTGTTTTCTACAGAGATCAGCAAAGGCTCCGCAGCATGGGCTTCACACACAGCCTCGTCACATCGGGCGAGCGCATAACCGACTGGCTCAACACGTCCGATTACAGGCTTGAGCTTGAAGATGATTATAAGCGCGCCCTGGAGTTCGCGGAAGACGGCACACCGGCGGATGGTACGCCGGCACTGGATTTTGCCGTCAGGTTCTCCGCTTCAAAAGTAACATCCTTTATGTATGACGACAGCGACGGACTCTATTACCTGACACAGCACGGCGGCCCATACAGGGACGGCAATGATAGTACGCAACTCGCCGTAACAAACGTCCTGATACTCAGGACGTCCGTCTCGCAGATAAGCGGCGACGGTGAAGGCAGACTGGACATTTCGACCACCGGCGGCGGACCCGGCTACTTTATCTGCGGCGGGCAGTACGTTGGTATAGAATGGTCCAGGAAGGACGATTCTTCCCAGTTTATCTATACTCTGGAAGACGGCACGCCGCTCATTCTGGGCCAGGGCAAAACATACATATGCGTAATCCCGAACCAAGCCGACCTGGAAATCAGCTAAAAGAGGCTATTCATGTGACCGGCAAGCTCAGCTAGTGTCTAACCTCATAAATAACATCAATTATATGGCGAGGATTTTTGTTGTCAGGCGGCGTGGGAAATCTGCAGGAATGCCTGTGGCCTTTCAAAGATTTACCGCGCAGCATGGCGGCAAAAAGACCGCCAGATAATGATGCGTATTTATGCGGTTAGGCACTAGTACTCCGTTTTTTAAATAACCCCACATACCTGCGCCGCCTTTTTCCGCAATACTTCGTTGCTCATCGGTTAAATACCAACGGGTATTCGCCCTCTTCGCGCCTTGTCTTGCGAAAAAACTCAGCGCAGTTTTTGTGGGCTTATTTAAAAAACGAAGTACTAGGGACGGCGGAGCATCCGCGAATTGGCGCATAGATGCGCCGCTGAGCGATAGCAGCACAAAAACAGCCTCTTTTCCTTGCACCGCGATTACGCCTTCCCGTCGCAGCCAAGTACATTGGCGATTTTATGCTTAACCAGCTCCGCAATATTTGCCCGGCCCGGCGCGAGGTACTGGCGCGGGTCAAAGTGGGAAGGATTTTCCCCTAAATGCTTTCTGATCCCCGCTGTCATGCCCAGGCGCAGGTCGGAGTCGATGTTGATTTTGCATACCGCCATCCTTGCCGCCTCTCTGAGCATTTCCTCCGGTATGCCGATAGCGTCCGGCATATTGCCGCCGTTTGCGTTAATGACTTTGACAAACTCAGGAACGACCGATGATGCGCCGTGGAGAACGATTGGAAACCCCGGCAGCCTTTTGGAAACCTCCTCAAGAATATCAAATCTGAGCCTGGGCTTCTGTCCGGGCTTGAATTTGTATGCGCCGTGGCTGGTTCCGATGGCTATCGCAAGAGAATCGACGCCTGTACGCGTCACGAACTCCTCAACCTCCTCCGGGCGGGTAAAGCTCGCATCTTCGTCGGAGACATTGACGTCGTCTTCTATCCCGGCGAGCCTTCCAAGCTCGCCTTCTACTGTCACACCCTTGTCGTGGGCGTATTTGACGACTTCGGAGGTGAGCTTGATGTTTTCCTCAAAAGAGTGCTTTGAGCCGTCTATCATCACTGATGTAAAACCGCCGTCTATGCATGATTTACATATTTCAAAATCCTCGCCGTGGTCAAGATGTATGCAAATCGGCAATCCTGTATCAATCTCCGCCGCTTCTATGAGCTTCATCAGGTACACATGCTTCGCGTATTTTCGCGCCCCGGCGGAAACCTGCAATATCAGCGGCGCGCGCAGCCCAACAGCCGCTTCCGTTATTCCCTGGATAATCTCAAGATTGTTGACGTTAAATGCGCCTATGGCATATTTCCCTTCATAGGCCCTTTTGAACATTTCAGTCGATGTGACAATTGGCATAATAATTGCCTCCTTAAAATAATATTTATTGACGCTTTCTACTAGGTTATCACTAAATCGTTTTTGCGTAAAGCAAAACTTTTTGAAAACACGGTTTGATTTTACAGCGCCGTTGTGATATCATATTTTCAACAAATTGTGGCAAAGGAATGGACATATTTATGACAAATAAACTAATCGGGGCCTGTGTATTCGGCCAGTCCGGCGGGCCTACTTCCGTTATCAACGCCAGCGCCTACGGCGTCATCAGAACGGCTCTTGACTCGCCGGAAATAACTAAAGTATACGGCGCTGCCCACGGCGTCGCAGGCATACTAAACGGCGAACTGTATGACCTCGCCCATGAGGACCCCCATGAGCTTGAGCTTCTTATGAACACACCCTCCTCTGAACTCGGCTCATGCAGGTACAAAATAAAATCCGAAAAAGACCTTGAGCGTATATTGGAGGTTTTCAGGAAATACGACATACGGTATTTTTTCTATAACGGCGGCAACGACTCTATGGACACCTGCCTGAAAGTCAGCGACTATATGGAAAAATCCGGCTATGAGTGCCGTGTTATAGGCGTTCCCAAGACGATAGACAACGACCTTCTCGGTACGGATCACTGCCCGGGATACGGAAGCGCCGCAAAATACATTGCGACGACCGTCGCCGAGGTCTATAAAGACGCGAATGTATATGACACAGGCATGATAACGATTATTGAGATCATGGGCCGCCATGCCGGCTGGCTTGCCGGAGCAGCCGCACTCGCCGGGCTTGCAGGTACGCCTCCGGATCTCATATACCTGCCCGAGATCCCGTTTGATATGGGAGCTTTCCTGACCGAAGTTGAAAGAATATACAAATCTAAGAATAACTGCTTAATAGCGGTTTCAGAGGGCCTTCGCTACGCTGACGGCATTTTTGTATCCGAGGCGAAAACTTCAGCGACAGACGGTTTCGGCCATGAGCAGCTCGGCGGCCTTGCCGCAATGCTTGCATCTGTCATCAAGTACAAGCTGGGTGTGAAGGTGCGTGGGATTGAACTGAGCCTTCTGCAGCGATGCGGCGCGCACCTTGCCTCACAAACAGACATTGACGAGGGGTACCTCGCCGGGAAAACCGCCGTCGAATCCGCGATTTCAGGCCAATCGGGGATTATGGTCGCTTTTACACGCGAAAGCATCGGCGGCGCCTACCACTGCGGAATTTCACTGCAGCCGCTTATCGTATGCGCCAATGAGGAAAAAAAGGTGCCGCGCAATTGGATTAACGAATCCGGCACATATGTGACTCAGGAATTTATTGACTATGTATTGCCGCTCATACAAGGGGAAAACACCCGTAAAATCGAAAACGGTCTGCCACGCTTTGCCAGGCTCAAAAAAATCAAAGCAGACTAATCCTGTGTTATGACTATAGTAAAAAGAATTATTTCCGAAAGGCCCCATGTACTTCTCATGGCTGTATTTACTGCGGCTATGCTCGCTTTGCATCAGTTAGTTTTTTTATACGGCGACGATTATTTTTACGGGACTTTCGCCCAAAATGGCGCCGCCGTATTTTTTGACATGCACGCGGAGCACTACATGACGGTCAACGGCAGATCCGTAGTACACATACTGGCGTCTCTTCTGTTGATTTTTGACGTTTATCTCTGGCGATTAATTAATCCGTTTATTATTCTGCTGACATTGTGCTTCCTTTCAGGGGTAATACACTCACGCAGGCCGCAAATAACGCAGCGCAAAGGCTTTGCCCCGGTTCTCGCTATGAGCATGGGGTTATTCCTGTTAATAGACATATACGTTGCGCGCGCGGGCATATACTGGCTTGACGGTTCGATGAATTACTTATATCCGATATTTATGCTGTCCTGGACGGTTTACATATTTGACAAGAGCCTGACCGACGGCAAAAAGCATTACTTCCTTCCGCTTCTGAGTTTTTTTGCCGGCGCAACCACGGAACAAGGTGGGCTTATGACGGCGGGTATCCTTCTCGCAGTCGTTATTTCTGAAGTATTTAACGCAAAAACAAAGCTCGGCGCTCCGTCCGGCCGGAAGCTAAAATGCGTAAATTATATTTCACTGCTCTGCGCCTTTGCCGGATATATAAGCGTAGCTTTCGCCCCTGGTACGTTTGAGCGCTGGGGTATAGAAAACGCGGGGCTGTCGGTTGAAAACATTATCAGCGCGGTCAATTTTTTCTTTATTGAGGTCGAGTCCGCCCTTTTTATCATGCTGACGATGTTGAGCGCGTCATTTATTCTCAACATACTTGCCCGTGAGATTTACGCAAAGAACAGATGCGGAATTTTCAGGCTATTTAATTATTTCGTTCAGGCGTGCATTTATTTTTGGCTGTTATTATACATAATCGCCACAGAAAACGTTATTTTTACAAAAAACATGTTCGCATTTGCCGTCATTACTCCTGTATGCCTAATGCTCTTATACGTGTTCGCGCTGTACTTTATTATTCGTGGCAATGTTTTCCCCCTCGCTTTTTTCATAGCGGCTTTGGGTGCGCAGATTTCAATGGCTGTCATTCCTGTCCCGTATCACCGTACATTGCTGTGCTCAATACTTGCCATGATATTACCTATCACAACGGCCGTCTCAGAAATAAATGATTCCGCCGTTGCAAAAGTTTTTTCCGCGGCGTCGCTCCTATGCGGCGCCATGAGCTTTGCCTTAGTATTTTACGGATACGCGGGCAACTACACGGTAAATCAGTATAATCTGGCGCAAATTAAAGAATTGCAGACGGATAATAGCAATGAGCGCGCGATTCTCAAAATGCTGCCCGACGATATGTACGGCTGGTCGCCGCTTCACAGCTCAAGCTATCATATCCCTCACCTTGAACGATACTATGGTTTGCCGGCTGACTCGGTTTTTATTCATTTTCCCGAAATATTCACCAGGCTGTACGTAAACGGCGATAGGCTGTACACAAACGTTCCGCCGTATTATGTTGAAAACAGAGGCGTCTACTGCATTTCTATCCGGGATATTTCGAGAGCTTTTGATTATTCGGACAACTGGGACGAAGGCGCCGGTCAGGTCACAATTGACACAGGAGAAAAAAGAGTACGTATATCAGCGGCTGCCGGTGAAGTGACGGTCGATGGGAACACAATAGAAGGCTCTGAGTTTGTTATTTTCAATTACAACTCACATTTTATGATTGAAAGTGATTTCTATGAAAAGATATTCGGATTTGATATTGATATTAGCCAAAGGGCGGGAGAAAATGAAGGCGTTGACTTAAGTATAATAGCATAAGAAGGTTGTCACCGGATTGTATTAATATTGACATTCTTTTGTTGTAGACAAACGCTTAATATAATCGTAATATTTGCTTAATATATATTTAATATTTTTGTAATATTTGCGATTTTGATAGGAGGATGATTATGAAGCAATTATTTTTTCCGCTGATTTGCCTGTTTCTTGCTTTAGCGTTTGTTGCGTCTTGCGGGGCCGGACCCGGCCCATCCTCCGGCGGCGGCTCTTCCTCTGCCGGCGCGCCGCCGCAGGCGTCGCCCGCACCCGGAGGCTCTTTCGCGGCTGAGCCTGACGCTTCGAGATATTCAAGCTCCGGCGCGCCGCAAGGCGGAATCGTAAGCGGAGCCGCGCCGCAAGAAAGCGCGGTCCCACTCCCCATCCTGACGCCTTCGGAAGCGGAAGGCAGAAAGCTGATGTATACTGTCACCGTGCAGCTGCAAACAACCGACTTCATGGCGGGAATACGCAAGCTGCAGGAAACCGTCATAGATATTGGAGGATTTGTGCTGACTGCGGACGTCCGCGGCCGCGATATCCGCACCCCGGAATTTGAACGAAGCGCCGACTACCGGTTTCGGATACCTTCCGAACGGCTTTCGGAATTTCTTGTTGTAATGGAAGACAACTTTAACCTATTGAGGCTTCAGCAGGAAACCGAAGACTCAACGACGGATTATCAAAGCGCCGATACCCGCCTTGAAGACTTGCGTGAGCAGGAAAGACGGCTTTTAGACAGCATATCTGCCGCCAGAAATACAAATGAAAGGCTTGAGTTGGAAGCCAGGCTTGATGAAATTCAAAAGTCAATAAACGAATATCTCACTTTGCAGTTTTCGGTTGACGACTCTGTAATTCTTTCTACTGTAGTTATTTATCTCTTTGAAGTCATTATCCCTGATGAAGTTGAGGAAGAACCCGAGCCGCCCTTGACTTTCAGCGATAGGCTTAGTAACAGGATATCAGCCAGCATCAATGGATTTGTCTCATTTTGTCAAGGGCTGCTGCTTGTGGTAATTGCTATTTCTCCGGTACTGCTTGTCCTCATTATCCTCGCCGCTGTCGCGCTGCTTATCGTCCGCATTGTGACAATACTCAGCAAAAAGATAAAGCGCGAAAAACCAGAGAGCATCCGGGAAAAGCCTCCCGAGGATAGCGAAGACTAAAGACGCTGATAATAAGTTGATGTAACTGTTCAGTACCCCGCTGCTGAAACCTTCCAAGCCTCGTCATTGCGGCCTCCGAGCCGCAATCCCCTCGAAATCCGCAGGGGATTGCGGGTCAAGCCCGCAATGACGGGAGGGGATTGTGAATAGTTGCAATTTGATAAATAAGCTTACAGCAGGGCTGCCGCGCATTAATTGCAGCGGCAGCCCTGCTGTAGTTTTGTGAACCGTATGAATCGTATTTGCTAACCCAGTACGTTTAAAATCTCCGGTATGACCTTATAAAGGTCGCCGACGATTCCGTAGTCAGCTACCTCGAATATCGGGGCGTCCTCGTTCTTGTTGATAGCGACAATGTAGTCTGACGTCTGCATACCGGCAAGATGCTGGATAGCGCCGGATACACCGCAAGCTATGTAAAGTCTGGGTTTTACCGTCGTGCCTGTCTGTCCGACCTGATGGCTGTGGTCGATCCAGCCGGCGTCAACAGCGGCGCGGGACGAGCCGACTACTCCTCCGAGACGGTCTGCGAGTTGTTTAATTACTTTGAAACCATCGGGTCCGCCTAGCCCGGCGCCGCCTGTAACAATGACTTCCGCATCGGTAAGGGATACGATTTCCTTCATTGCCTTGACGATCTCGTGAACCTGCATACGTATCTCGCCCTTCTCAAAGACGGCCTCAAGATCGACGCGCTGAGCGGTTCTGCCCGCTTCACGCTCTGGCTTCTGCATAACTCCCGGGCGTACGGTGGACATCTGAGGACGGTGCTCCGGGCAAACGATGGTCGCCATCAGGTTTCCGCCGAAAGCGGGACGCGTCTGCATGAGTTTTTTGTCTGAAGGGTCAATGTCAAGTTTTGTGCAGTCGGCGGTAAGTCCGGTTTCGCAGCGCACGGCAATGCACGGTCCAAGATCGCGGCCGATGTGCGTTGCGCCCATCAGCACGATTTCGGGTTTGTATTTCAAGATCGCCTTGTAAATAACACTGGTATAGGAGTCGGTATTATATGATTTCAGTTCCGGCGCGTTTGCGTAGTATACAATATCCGCACCGTACTCAAAAAGCTCATCGACAAGATCGTCAACGTTTTCGCCGCAAAGGACGGCGCAAACCTTACAGCCAACGTCGTCGGCAAGCTTTTTACCCTCGCCCAGAAGCTCGATCGAAACGCCCATAAGCTTGCCCGCGCGCTGCTCCGCGAACACCCATACGTCTTTGTACTGTGAGATATCAATTGCGGTACGGGTTTTTGACGGGGCTTCCTCAATCTTTTCAAAAGCGTTAAAGGGGCAGAATTTTGGCTCAAGGCATTGGTTGCACAGGTTGCACCCCGGGCCGATAACGGCGAGTTTATTCTCCATTGCAATAGCGTCCTGAGGACACTTCTTAACGCATAATTCGCAGCCTTTACATTTTTCAGCAATCACATTAATAGCCATTTATGTCACATCCCTTCCTGCATTAAAGCACATGTATTTCGGTGAGCTTGTCGATAAGGGCTGCGGCCATTTCCGGGACTGTGCCTGTAAGCATCTCCCCAGCGCCCTTAGGTGGCGGCGTAAAGCTGCGGTGTACCTGGGTCGGGCTGGCTTTGAGTCCGACGTCGTCGGGGGATACATTCAGCGCTTTCTCGCACCAGACGGTGATTTCCTTCTTATAAGCCTCCTCAATCTGCGAAATAGTCATATAGCGGGGCTTATTCAGTTCCTTAATTGCCGTCAGTACGCACGGCCTCTCTACTTCGATAACCTCAAATCCATCCTCAAGGGCACGTTCGACCACTACGGATTTTTCTTTGATCTCACGTATATTCATGACATAAGTCACCGATGGGATCCCAAGGCGCTGCGCCGTTTGAGGCCCGACCTGGGCGGTGTCGCCGTCAATCGCCTGACGTCCGGCAAAAATAATATCATAAGTGCCTATCTTCTTTACGCCCTCGGCCAAAGTCGTGGAGGTCGCGCAGGTATCCGCACCGCCAAAAACGCGGCTTGAGAGCAAGTAAGCGTCGTCCGCGCCCATAGCAAGGCATTCCCTGAGCATATACATTGCCTGCGGCGGTCCCATAGATATGACGGATACTTTCGTCCCGGGGTGTTTATCCTTAAGCTCCAGCGCCGCTTCAAGGGCGTTGGCGTCATCGGGATTGAGTATGGAGGGAACCCCCTCGCGAATGAGCGTACCTGTTGCGGGGTCGATTTTGACTTCGTTGGTATCCGGCACTTGCTTTGCTAAAACATAAATATTCATAATCGTCACTCCTTTACTTACCGATGATGTTGCCTGCAATAACCATCTGCTGAACCTGGGACGTACCTTCAAAGATGGTAAAGACGCGGCAGTCACGGTAAATGCGCTCGACCTTGTATTCCTTGATATATCCGTAACCGCCGTGTATCTGGACTGCTTGCGCGGCTATTTCGTTGCATATCTCGGTTGAATAGTACTTCGCCATTGAAGCGGCCGTGCCCGCCTCGGGGCTGTTAATTTCCTTGAGCTGAGCCGCTCTGTATACAAGTTCTTTTGCAGCCTGGAGCTTCGTCGCCATGTCTGCGATCATAAAGCTGATCGCCTGGAAATCGGCAAGGCGGCGGCCGAACTGCTTGCGCTCCTTGGCATACTTGACAGCCTCGTCCAATGCGCCCTGGGCAACGCCAATGCTCATTGCCGCCACGCCTATGCGCCCGATATCCAGCGTCTTCATGGCGTTCTGGAACCCCCTGTTTTCTTCACCGAGAAGATCGTCCTTATGTACGCGCACATCCTCAAGAATGACGTCTGAAGTAGGACAGCCGATAATGCCCATTTTGCTTTCCTTTTTTCCGCAGGAAACGCCGGGCAGCTTCATATCAACAATAAAAGCCGAAATACCGCGGGAGCCTTTCAGGCTGCGGTCGGTCTTGGCATAGACTATGCACCAGTCAGCCACGGGCGCGGTCGTGATAAATGTTTTGCGTCCGTTGAGCACATAGTAATCGCCGTCCTTGACAGCGGATGTGACCGTTCCGCCCGAGTCTGATCCGGCGCCGGGCTCAGTAAGGGCGAAGGCCATTATCTTCTCACCCGTAGCTATCGGCCTTAAATATTTTTGCAGTTGCTCTTCGGTTCCGGCCAGCATCAGCGGGCCGCCGCCAAGGGAGTTCGGGGCAGACACCCAAATGTCTGTCACGGCGCTGACGCGGCCAAGTTCCTCAAGGACAATTACATATGAGATGTAATCCGAACCCTGCCCGCCGTATTCCTTTGGCGTTTTGATACCAAAAAATCCGGCTTTCCCCATTTTGTCCAGCAGTTCTTTTGGGTACTCCCCGGTCTCTTCGATCTCGTCAAGAACATCGTTTGTTAGCTCCGTCTCGGCGAAGTCGCGAGCAAGCTTCCTGACAAGATCATGTCTTTCTGAAAAAACCATTCTTCTTCCTCCTAGTGTTTAGTTTAAGCCGGAAAGGCCATAAATTGCATCAGATTTCCTGAGAAATCCTCCATCATAAGGTAATTTAGCATAAAATACAAACAATTACAAGATAACAATTGATTAAAATAAAAAAAACAATTCTCACTGTGATCAGCCGCTTGACATAAGGAACTTATATGGTACAATGTTGTTCACAAAACAGCGGGAGGAAATATCCATATGTTTAACACACCGAAAGAAATCGCGGAAAACTACGTCGCCACCGGAGTGGCAAAAACCAAGCTGCCTATTTCGAAAATGCTGATGCTGGGCTTTCTTGCCGGAATGTTCATAGCCCTCGCGAGCGTCGGACAGACTTTCGTCTCGGCAAGCCTGTCGGGTTCATGGTCGCGGTTCACCAGCGCTTTCGTTTTTCCGGCGGGCCTTGCGATGGTTCTTATTGCCGGAAGCGAGCTTTTCACCGGCAATAACCTCATAATAATCTCCGTGCTGCAAAAAGAAGCCAAAGCCGCGGCAATGCTGAAAAACTGGTTTTTCGTGTACATCGGCAACTTTATCGGCAGCATTGTCACTGCGTTAATCTTTGCATATGGCGGCGTCGGCTCATTTTACAACAACGAAATCGCCATCTCGGTAATCGAAATTGCCGTAGCGAAAACAAGCCTGTCATTCGGGGACGCACTGCTGCGCGGCATTTTGTGTAACTTCCTCGTCTGTATCGCGGTATGGATGTCCTTTGCCGCAAAAGACATAGCCGGAAAATTCCTTGCCCTGTTCATGCCGATATGGCTTTTCGTCATCGCCGCGTTTGAGCATAGCATCGCAAATATGTATTACATACCTGCCGGCCTTTTCGCACTCAACAATATTAACTACAGAGTTGCTTTTATCGAAGAATACGGCGCCGGATCGCTGCTGGAGCTGTCGTGGGGTACTCTTTGGAGCAGAAACCTCATACCCGTCACAATCGGCAACTTAATCGGCGGCGTGGTTCTCGTCGGAATGGTCTACTGGTTCATTTATCTCCGTGACACCGGAAAGAAAACGGTTGCCGGCGGCAAGAAAAAGAAATAAAAGAAATAGTACTCCCAAGCGATAATACGATCGCAAAAGCTCACATATTTTTCAGGGGCTTCTCCCCTGCTAATGTGTGGGCTTTTTTCAAAGGTTGATAATGTCTATCGGCTTCAAAGCACCCGAGTTTATTTCACTAATAACAGCATACCCAAGTTCCTCAGCCTTGACCTCAGTCGCGCCAACAGGCGTATTAGGGCACTTCAGCCTGCCTTTATACACGCTGTGGAAGTAGTAGTCGCTTCCGATAGCATAGACTCTCACGGAATCCACGAGGTTAGTAGTTTTCAGCCGCATCAGGTCATACTTGGGTACAGGCTCTCTGACTGCCCGCATTGTATTAATCCACACCTTGCCTATCCTGGTATTTCCTTTAAACCAACAAAACGTATACCCTATACCTGCTCGTTGAGTCACATAACGCCTGAAATTTACAAGGTCGCTTTCGGTGGACACAAATCCGAAGTATGAGGTATTCAGCAGTATTTCCTCAGACTCAATACCATACAGCCGCCTGAAACCTTTAATGGTATCGACCCATGTAAGCTGCGCGGCCCGGTAGTCTTCAAACATTTCATGAAGGCCGCCACGAACGCCGCGGTCGTCCACTTTGTACCAAATCTTCAGATTCCCGGATAAATGCGGCTCTAAATTCAATTCTAAACCTGACATTGCAAAAGCCTTTCTGCTTGAAATACGGTTTTTTCCGTGTCTGCATTGTATAATGATATTTTCATGTTGTCAAAGAATTTCTGCAGAAACATTATGGTTGACATCTCAGCGGATTTAGGTTACAATTCCGTTGCTCCTCCTTTTCGTTGCAAACCCGATTCGCCGGGTTTCGGTTCGTGTTAAGAAGTGAGCTATTCCGGGGGAGTTCCCGAGTGGCCAAAGGGGGCAGACTGTAAATCTGTTGTCAGTGACTTCGATGGTTCGAATCCGTCCTCCCCCACCACGCTGAAAGTCCTGTGGTTACAGCAACTACAGGACTTTCGCGCCAATTGTAGTAATTTTTTAGATTTGGAGGAGTACGCATGAAGTCTGTTACTGTTGTTAAAGTAGGCAGCCTGAAGGCTGCAAACGAGGCGGATAGAGGTATCGTCAAAGTATGTGATATCCCTGAGCCGGAATTAGGCGACGAGCAGGTCAAAATCAAGGTCGCCTATTGTTCGGTATGCGGCTCGGATCCACATCTTCTGCAGGAAAACCTGTTCGGATGGGACGTACCTTTCGGGCTTGGGCATGAGATGTCCGGGATTATTGTCGAGGTGGGCAAGAACGCCGTGAAAAAGGGCCTCAAGGTTGGAGACCGCGTTGCCGGGAATTTTCTGAATTTCTGCGGCACTTGTTACTACTGCCTGAATGCTCAGGAGCAATTTTGCGAGTTCTGTAACGAAACTAATCAGCCCTGCATGTCGGAGTATATCACTTGGCACGAGTCGCAGGTTTTCAAGCTCCCTGATGACGTCAGCCTGAAAATGGGATGCCTTTTAGAGCCTGTATCCGTGGCGGTCAGAGTCGCGGACAAGCTCAGCCCGAAAATAGGATACCGTACAGCCGTGGCGGGCGGCGGGCCGATAGGCCTTCTTGTACTGCAAATGTTAAAAATGATGGGCGCTGTTAATCTCACGCTTTTTGAACCTATCGCTGAAAGGCGCGCTCTCGGCGTAAAATTCGGCGCCGACCATACGGTAGACCCCATTGCTCAGGACATTGTTGAGGCCGGGATGAGCATTACCGGCGGCCTCGGATATGACGCGGTTATTGATTGTTCCGGCGCTGTTGCGGCTGCGCCTGTGCTGCCAAAGATAACGGCAAAGGGAGGCACGCTGCTGTATGTTGCGATGTATCCGAACGAGTATGAATTGCCGCTGAATCTTTATAAGTACTGCTATGCCAACGAGCTGACCATCACAGGCACATACGTTTCGCCCTATGCGTTCCCGCGCGCGGCGCAGATTATGCCGCGTATGCAGCTTGATGATTTTATTACTAAGATATTTGACATTGACGATGTGGAAGAAGCGTTTCTGACGCAGATTTCCGGCAAGTACCCAAAAATACTTATCCGCTGCAACAAATTTGACGGTGAATGAGAATTATAACTATATATTGAAGGAGTGATGATTTAGTGAGAAGCTATAATGTTGACCTGGAAGCGGTGAAAAAACTGGAGGACAAGTGCGTAAAAATACGCAAGGATCTGCTCAATTTCGTACATCGTATCGGAATGGGGCATCTGGGCGGCGAGCTGTCTATCGTGGAAATGTGCGTGGGACTCTATTACGGCTACATGAACTATGACGTCATGCGCCCGGACTGGGAGGAGCGCGACAGGCTGGTACTCTCAAAGGCACACTGCAGCGAGACTCTGTACACGATTTTCGCCGATCAGGGCGCTTACACGATCGACTACATGGTTGAGCATTTTGAAACGCTTGATACTGCCATTTTCGGGATGCATTCAAATCGCCTGTATTGCCCGCAGATAGAAGCCTCAGCCGGCTCGCTTGGTCATGGTCTGCCCATCGCCGTCGGTCTTGCCCTTGGCGCTCGCGTACAGAAGAAGAACTGGCGCACATTCGTTATCACCGGCGACGGCGAGCTTGACGAAGGCACGAACTGGGAAGCCATGATGGCAGCGGCGCACCATCAGCTTGGCAACCTTGTATGCATCTGTGATAAAAACGGCGTCTCAATGACAGGCCCGACGAAGGAAGTTATGAATCTGGATCCGCTCGACGAGAAAGTAAGAGCTTTCGGCTGGGATGTTTTCGAGATAAACGGCAACAATATGTATGAGGTCTGCGAAGTTCTTCAGAACCTTCCGCCCGCAGAACCCGTGTACCGCAGAAAGCCCATATTCATAATCGCGAACACAATAAAGGGCAAAGGCGTGGACTTCATGGAAGGCGATTACAAATGGCATGGCGGCGCGATTTCAAAGGAAGACCTGGAGCGCGCGCTCATATCTGTTGATAATAGCAGGAGGGTAAGATAATGACGGGTGTACAGACGACTTTTAACTTTGATCAAATGCTCTCCAGCGCCCGCGAGGCGTACGGCGAGGAACTCTTTAGGATGGCTGAAGAAGGCATTGATTTCGTATTCACATATACCGACAACGTAGCTCCGTCATCTTCGGCGGGCAAGCTTTTGTCAAAATACCCCGAACGCTGCTTTAACTTCGGCATTGCCGAGCCGAATCAGGTTGGCGCCTCAGCGGGGCTTGCGCTATCCGGGCTGATGGTGTTTTCACAAGTGTTCGGGCCTTTCCTCCCCCTTCGCGCGGCGGATCAGATCCACACCGACATCGCGTATAATAATGTAAACGTAAGGCTTATCGGCACTCATTCGGGGGTCACCGCCGCAGGCGGGCCGACGCATAACTGTATTGCCGACCTCGCTCTTTACAGGGCGATCCCGAATCTCACGATTTGTGTGCCCGCTGACGCGGATCAGTGCTGTAAAATCATCAGAAAGTCTTTGGATTTCAATGGGCCGATGATAATTCGCATTGACAGGGGCGGTTCCCCTGATGTGTATGCCTCAAAAGACTATAAGTTTGAGATTGGCAAAGCCATCGAGACTCTGCCCGGCACGGATCTGACCATAATTTCAAGCGGATCGAGCGTATACTGGTCCATGATGGGCGCGAAAATACTTAAAGAAACCCACGGCCTCAGCGCGCGCGTCATTGATATGCACACGATCAAGCCTATGGACGTCGATATGCTGAAAAAATGCGCCAATGAAACAGGTTGCATAGTTACAGTCGAAGAGCATTCGATAAACGGCGGTCTCGGCGGCGCGGTAGCGGAGTATTTGCTTGAAGCGGGCTTTAGCGGAAAGTTCAAGCGGATAGGTTTGCCGGATGAATTTGCCGTACTTGGCAGCCCGGACGCAGTATATGAGTATTATAAGATGGATCCGCAGGGAATCGCGGATCAAATCGCCACGCTTTTAGGGAGGTAAATATGTCAACAATAAAGGATTTTTCTCTTGATTTTTTCAGTCTGAAGGGTAAGGTCGCGATAATTACCGGCGCGAATCAAGGGCTTGGTATGGGCTATGCCGTGGCTTTTGCCAGAGCGGGAGCGGATTTGTATATCCCGCACTACACCGAAGATGTATCTGAGGTCAAGGCGCTTATTGAAGCTGAGGGCCGGCGCGTAAAGTTTCTTCAGGGAGACCTCTCAAACAGGGAATACGTCGATGAAATAGTAAGCGACTGCCTGAATACATACGGTAAAATTGATATTTTAGTAAATAACGCCGGCACGAATCACTTTGAAGACGTTATGACATTCCCGGATGAGCAGTACAGAAGAGTCATGGACATTCAACTCAACGCCGTATACTACATGGCTCATGAGGTGGGCAAGGTCATGGCAAAGAGTGGCGCGGGCGGTAAGATTATCAACATCGGCTCGGTGCTCTCTTTCACCGCCGACAACTACTGTCCGCCGTACGCAATCGCAAAGCATGGCGTCATCGGTCTTACGCGTTACTTCGCAAATGACTTCGGAAAGTATAATATCCAGGTAAACGCCCTTTGCCCCGGTTTCATTTATTCCGACATGAACGCGGCGATCAGCGACAATAAAGAGTTTTATAACAAGATTACAAACCGCATCCCCCTTGGCCGTTGGGGCGACGCGGGCGATTTAATGGGAACAATGGTCTTTTTGGCAAGCCGCGCCTCCGACTATATGAGCGGCTGGTACATATCCGTGGACGGCGGATTTGCGACGACTCTTTGATTGATTGGAAGAAACCATCTCAAAAATATTTGCAATTTTTTGCTAATATGGTATCATGTCATTTGTATGAATAAGACCATACAAAAAAACAATTTATTTAGGAGGAAAAATGAAAAATTCCAAAGCTTTGATCGCGATCATCATCACAATCGTCATGTGCGCTGCACTCATGGCAGCCTGCGGCAACAATGCCTCTGCACCTCCGGCGAGCGGCGGAGGCGCAGCCTCACCGCCTCCGGCAAGCGGCGGCGGGGACTCGCCGCCTCCGGCGAGCAGCGGAGGAGGAGACGGCCCGTCCAGAAACATCCGGGATTACTGGTCACCCGAAGACGGACGTCCGGATTCCTATAATGAGAGTTCTCCGGTATACACAATGGACAACAGAGTACCCTGGCAAGGCATGTTCATCCCCCCCGAGCCATCACGCGCAGCTCAGGACAAAGCCATCCAGCCTGACAACAGGAAAGATAACCTCCGCGTCGGTTATAACACATGGTCTGTAGGAACCCCCTTCTTTGTGGCGCAGATGAACACCGTTGAAGAGGCCGCCAACAGAAACGGCTGGGATTTCACCTACTTAGTTTCCGGCGGCGACGTCACAGTTCAAATCGCAAACTTGGAAACCCTCATCTCTATGGACGTTGACATCATCATCAACCATGCCCGCAACAGCGAGGCAGAGGCAATGACAATTGCTACCGCTGTGGCCGAAGGCATCCCCGTAATCGGGCTCGGTTCGCCGTACCCGCTGGGCACCCCTGTCATCACAACAGCCGGTTCCATGCAGTATGAGAAGGGCTTCTCCGTCGGCATGCAAGTCGCAGATCACTTCAGCGATGTAGACTTTCTTACGACAGCCCTCAGCCCGGGTACTATGGGGCACACTGTTTCCGACAGTAAACTCAATGGTTTCCTCGGTGGCATTTCCTATGGCCGCGCTATCACGCTCGGCATTCCGTTCGACTCACGGGAAGATGCAATGATGCACGGTTTTGGACTTTTTGAGCAAGTAGTTTCAAGCGCAAGGTTCGTTGACGACCTCCTCCAATGGGAAGCTGTAAACTCGGTTCCCGGCTCATGGAGCCGCGAAGGCGGGCAGGCTGCGGCTGAAGACATCCTCACCGCGCACCCTGACATACAGTTCCTCTTTACCGACAATGATCAGCAAGCTATGGGCGCGATCCTCGCAATGCGTCAGGGCGGCTTCACACCCGGCGTTGACATTTTGATCGCCTGCGTAGGCGATGGTGAAAAGGCAGCAATTGAGCATGTCAGAGACGGCGAGATACTGGCTATGGCGCTGCAAAGCCCGTATACATGGGCCAGCGGACCTACCAACCTCATCCGCATGATCTTTGAAGAAGGCTTTGACGCGACGAACCTCCCGAGCGTTGTATTCTTCGACATCGTGGTTGTAAACGGAGGCAATGCGGCGCAATGGATCTCTGATGCGGAGTATTCTACATTGCCTGATATCCAGTTTATCCCTCTGGGCTAATCATTAATTCATTCTTTGGTTGCCGTCATGTCTCTGTCGCACCGGCGGACATGGCGGCAATCCTAGTCATCCCAGTCAATGAGGAGGTGTAAAATGACGGATCAGCAGAATTTCATTGAAATGAGAAATATCAATAAAGCGTTTGGCGGCGTAAAGGCGCTGCAAGAAGTATCTTTCAGCGCAAAACAAGGCGAGATTCATGCCCTCATGGGTGAAAACGGAGCAGGCAAATCAACACTTATGAAGGTTTTTACGGGCGCTGTACGGCGTGACAGCGGCGATATTTACATAGACGGCAAGCCGGCTTGTATTTCAAAACCCAAAGATGGTATTGATCATGGCATTTCGATTATATATCAGGAGTTTGCCCTTGTAAGCAGCCTCACGGTCGCGGAGAACATTTTTATTGGTAATCTTACAGGCAAAGGCAGGATTATCAACTGGAAACAACTGCGAAAGAGGGCAAAAGAAGTTCTCGATAGCTTAGGTTACGGCCATATTCCGGTAAACACCGCCGTTTCACAGCTCAGCGTAGCCCATCAGCAGGTTGTTGAGATTTGCAAAGCTCTTGCCGGAGAGTGCTCGGTTCTTGTCCTGGACGAGCCTACTTCCGTGCTTGCCACAAGCGAAGTGGAGCAGCTTTTCACTTTGCTGCGCGCTCTTCGCGAAAAAGGTACGACGATAATTTACATTTCCCACAGACTTGACGAAATATTTGCACTTACAGATCGTATTACCGTTATGAAAGACGGAAAGATTGTTACTACGGTAAATACGCCTGAGACAAGCAAAGACGAACTGGTCAATCTGATGATCGGCAGAACGCTTGAAAGCTATTTTCCAAAGCGCGAGCCAAAAATAGGCAAGCCAATATTCAAAGCCGAAAACATTAACAGAGGACGCGTCGTGCGCAATGTATCCTTTGAGGTTTGCGAGGGCGAGGTTTTGGGTCTAACCGGTCTTGTCGGTTCCGGCAGGACTGAGACGGTTCGCGCTATTTACGGCGCGGATCCGAAGCAGTCCGGTAAAGTTTTCCTTGATGGAAATGAAATCAAAATTTCATCGCCTCTGGGAGCGGTTAAAAGAGGCATCGGCCTTCTGCCGGAAGACAGAAAAGCACACGGGGTTTTGCTAAATCTTCCAATCCGAAATAACATCTCAATTTCGCGCCTGTCGCGGCTTTCCGGGCCGTTTGGCGTTATCAGAAAAAAGCAGGAGACCGAGTACGTTCATAGTATGGTGGAAAAGCTCGCTATCAAAGTAGGCTCAATAGAAGATAATGCAAGCAGCCTTTCCGGCGGAAACCAGCAAAAAGTGGCCATAGCAAAACTGCTGGCATCCGATTGCCGGGTTGTGATCTTGGACGAACCGACCCGCGGAGTTGACGTCGGTGCAAAAATAGAGATATATAAAATTATAAACGCGCTTGCGGCGCAGAATTTCGCAGTCATAATGATTTCATCAGAGATGATGGAGATAATCGGCATGTGCGACCGGGTAATAGTTTTGCGCGAAGGCGCGGTTGCCGGACAGCTTAGCAGAGAAGAACTCACCGAGGAAAAACTAATAAATTATTCGATGGGGGTTGGCGTTTAATGGAAACTGAAAATAAAGCCGGACATAAAATTCTTTCAATAGGAAAACATATACTGATAAACTACAACGCGCTGCTGTTCCTCGTCGTGTTTATTATCATCTCAGCTCTGATGTCGCCGCATTTTTTGACCCATCGAAATATCTTTAATATTCTTATACAAAACGTGCATATCTTCCTCATCTCGATGGGGGTCATGCTTACTATAATGTCCAGAGGAATAGATTTGTCCGTTGCGGCTATCGCCGGCAGCGCAAAAGTCCTGGCGGCAATAATAATAACAACCCAATACGGCAGGGATAACGCGTGGTTTCTTGCCGCCGGCGTCCTTGGCGCCGTTGCTTTGGGATGCGCCTTTGGCTTTGTGAACGGATTTCTCATCGGAAAAGTCAATATGCCGCCCTTTATCACTACCCTCGCGATGATGTCTGCCGGGCGTGGCATTGCGTATATGATGACCGGCGGCGGACAAGTCATGCTAATATCCGCGCATTCAGCTTCAAACACGCTTACTAATTTTGCAATGGCGCGTGACCCCGTGTTCAACATTCAGATTGCGGTATACTGCACCGTCGCCATACTTGTGATCTTCTGGTTTATTATGCGCTACACGTCGTTCGGACGAATCGTTTTGGCAATTGGCAGCAACGAATCCGCCGTTCGCCTCGCCGGTATCAACGCGACAAAATACAAGATAATCATTTATACAATTTCCGGCGGCCTGGCCGCGCTTGCCGGAGTGTTTCTTGCCGGACGGCAGGCGCTTGGCACTCCTGCGGTTTCGGACGCCGACTATGCGCTCACTGCTGTGGCCGCTTGTGTAATCGGCGGAGTTTCTCTCGAAGGGGGAAAAGGTACAGTCCAATTCACCGTCGTCGGAGTGCTCATCTTTGCCCTTATTACAAATATTATGAATCTCGCCGGGTTTCCATCGTTCCCGCAGATGGTCGTACAAGGCGCGATCATCATACTTGCCATCGCCCTTAGCAGAGTCGGGCAGAAGTCTACGTTGTAGAATATTGCATGAACAGTACGCGGTTTGCTGCCGGCGCCCGACAAAAGAAAGACCTTGCAACATGCTGATATCACAGCATTTGCAAGGCTTTTCAAAGAGCTGGAGCTGGTGGACGGACTTGAACCCCCGACCTGCTGATTACAAATCAGCTGCTCTACCGGCTGAGCTACACCAGCAACCTACGCGAACCAATTTGTATGATAACAAACGGCTTCGGCTTTGTCAACACTTTTGGCATGTATGAAATTGGAAAGGAGCGGGTATGACAATAATTACCAGCAGCGAGTCCGATACCATACGTGAAGGTGAAAAGCTCGGCCGTTCGCTCGCGCGCGGTGCGGTCGTCGCCTTGTACGGCGGGCTGGGCGCGGGAAAAACCGCGTTTGCTCGCGGCTTGGCAGCCGGCCTTGGCATTGATGAAGCTGTCTCCAGCCCGACATTTACTATTGTAAATGAGTATCCCGGTAAAATTCCGCTCTTTCATTTCGATATGTACCGTCTTGAAAGTGAGAGCGAGCTTTTCGATATCGGCTGGGATGATTACCTCGAACGCGGCGGCGTATGCGCAGTCGAGTGGAGCGAAAAAGTGCCGGGCGCTTTTCCGCACGATGTAATAACAGTAAATATTGAAATAATATCCGACGATAAACGACGCATTGAAATGAGGGAGGGGTAGATACGCCTTGCTGATACTAGCTTTGGAATCATCCGCAAAGCCGGGTTCGTGCGCCTTAGTCTCAGGCGGAGAGCTTTTAGGCCAGTATTTTCAAAACAGCGGCCTGACCCACAGCAGGACTCTGCTCTCAATGACTCAGTCGCTGCTTAAAAATCTTGATATTACCGTTTCAGATGTTGACCTCATCGCGGTATCACGCGGTCCGGGTTCTTTTACCGGCGTCCGGATAGGCGTCTCCGCCGCGAAGGGGATTGCCTGGGGCGCGGATAAGCCCGTTTGCGGCGTCTCTACGCTTGAGGCTATGGTATATCAAATCCCTCAGCCCGGCGCTGTCATATGCCCTGTTATGGATGCGCGGCGCGGCCAGGTTTATAACGCGCTTTTTGAGTGGAAAGACGAAAATGCGATACGGCTATCCGACGACCGCGCGATTTCACTTGACGAACTCGCCGCTGATCTGAAAAAAATAAAAACGCCAAGTCTGCTAGTCGGCGACGGCGCGGCGATAGCCTATGAATATCTCAAAGCTTCCGGCTTGCAATGCCGCGTTGCGCCTCATCTTATGCGCTGGCAAACCGCATATGGCGTCGCACTCGCGGCGCTAAATGCCAAACCGATCCCGGCAATTGAACTGGAACCAAGCTACCTTCGCCCCTCCCAGGCGGAGCGGGCTATGGGGGTTGGGAGTTGAACGCTCAACCCTCAGCAAGAACCCCCCACTCTTCGTAAAGCTCGTCCAGCGACTCTTGTGCTGCTGTTTCTGCTTCGTCCAGCTCCATTAGCTTCTCGTAGTCTGTTGAAAACTCTATTTTCTGCTGCTTTATCCCTTCCAGGTCGTTTTCCAGCTTTTCAATATCGCGTTCCAGCTTTCGGAGTTTTTTTTGCTCGTCGGCGGGCTTCTTTTTTGCTTTTGGGTTATACTTTGAGCTATGCGAAGGATCTTTTTGTATCGGCTCGACCGCAGCGCTTGCCGCTTTATACTCCCGGTATTCGGAAAAAGTGCCTCGAAAATCTGTGAAAACGCCGTTGTCAAGCTCCCATACACGCGTCGCGAACCTGTCGATAAAATATCTGTCATGGGAGATAAAAATGAGCGTCTCTCCATAGTCTCCTACGGCATTTTCTATCCACTCCCTTGATGGCAGGTCAAGATGGTTTGTCGGTTCATCGAGAATCAGCAAGTTAATTTCATCTTTCATGAGCATGCATAGGCGAAGGCGGCTCTTTTCCCCGCCTGATAAATCTTCGACCTGTTTATACACATCCTCCCCTGAGAATATAAACGCCCCCAACCTGTTTCGCGCCGTCTGCGGGCTCAAGTCCATCTCGTATACTAAAGTGTCCAATATCGTTCGGTGCGGATGGTCAAATTTCACGATTTGCGGCAGATACGCTGGTTTTATTGACGGTCCTAGTCTTATGACGCCGTTAGTTTTCCCGGAATCCGGTTTCTCCTGCCCCAAAATCAGCTTAATGAGCGTTGTTTTGCCCGCACCGTTATCCCCTATCACCGCTATACGCTCGCCGTTTTGTACCTCCAGCTCCGAGACGTCAAACAGCTTTCGCTCCCCATATGATTTCGTCAGACCGCGGGCAACAAGCACCTCATCGCCGCGGAACTCGCGTTCGCCGAATTTTGCCCGCATCACCTTGTCTTTTACCGGTCTGCCGGTCTGCTGTACGCGCTCGGCGCGCTTTTGTATCGCGAAGGACTTTTTCATAAGATTTTTATTGCCTGTGCCCCAATGATACAGCCTGTCCGCTGCGTCGCGGAGCCTCTTCGCTTCAGTCTGCTCCCGCTCGTATTTCTCAAGCTGCTGCTCATAGCGTCTGCGCTTTTCCGCAGCGTAATAGCTGTAATTACCACTGTATAGATCCGCCTTCCCGGCATTTATCTCTATCGACCGGGAGATAGTTTTGTCGAGAAAGTATCTGTCATGTGAGATTACCAGCGCCGTGCCTTTGTATTTGCCCATAAAGTCCTCAAGCCATTCCACAGCGCGCATGTCGAGATGGTTTGTAGGCTCGTCAAGCAGCAGTATATCCGTGCTTTCCAAAATCAGACGCGCGAGATTGATCCTCGTTTTTTCCCCGCCGGATAGCGAGTCAAACCGCTGCCGCATCTGCCCTTGCGGTATCCGAAGCCCGTTTGCGACTCGGGCCAGTTCAACATCCATGCTATATCCGCCGGATCGCTCGAATTCATAGGCAAGGCAGTCGTATGTCTTTAGCAGTTCGGCGCTGTCGCTGTCGCACATACGCTTTTCAAGCTCTTTGAGCTCCGCCTCTATTGACTTTAGACGCGCAAACGCCGTCCGCAGCACGTCTTCGGTTGTAAATTGCGTCGGATAGTCGGGTATCTGTGAAATAAGGCCTGTCTTTTTGAAAGCCGGGACGACGATATCGCCCTCATCCGGCATTAGTTCGCCTGTGATTAGCCGGAAAAGCGTCGTTTTTCCCGCCCCGTTTTTACCAAGCAGACCGACGCGCTCCCCTTCATATATGTCAAAACTAAGGCCATCCAGAATATCGTTGCCCTCTTCAAACGCTTTTTTTACATTTTGGACAGATATGTCAATCATAAGTGATGTAATTCCTTCTGAGTAATTACTCCCCTTAATGTTATAGTTCCCAATTGTATCACAGCTGCTTGATTATCACAACTGTGGTGTGGTACAATCGGGACAGGTAGTTTGTAGGTAACTGCTCAGTACCCCGCTGCTGAAACCTTCCAAGCCTCGTCATTGCGGCCTCCGAGCCGCA
>Ga0099364_10000745_pt1 | contig 55416 bp, 42 predicted proteins | sample TergutTh196P3_FD_73070 | JGI IMG/M metagenome (GOLD analysis project Ga0099364, IMG submission 73070) | Microcerotermes parvus P3 segment gut microbial communities from Pointe-Noire, Republic of the Congo - Th196 P3 | ecosystem: Host-associated > Arthropoda: Insects > Digestive system > Gut ... | reverse complement strand
CAGCGAAAGAGAGGAAGCTACCATGAGAAAGATTGCAGTATTACTAACATTACTAATGTTGACATTGCTGATGCTGACAGCAACGCTATTTTTTGTCTGCAGCGAAATAAACAACGGAACATCAATAGAATCAGAAACAGAAGAACCGCAAAGCGAGGAAGTGAGCAGTGAAATTTTAAACTCAGAGGAAAGCTCAAAAGAAGAGCTGTCTTCTGAAGCCAGCTCCGAAGCTGTGAGTTCCGAGGAAGAGGACAAACCCAGACTCAACGAAGATTTGTTATCGGATATCGGATTATCCTTTTCGCAGATAAGGAAAAAGAGAGGTAGATTGACTAAGGTTGAAACGAAAGAGGGGGGGATAAATTATACGTTTGAACACGGATTGGGAGAATATGCCTGGGAATTTTCCAACAGCAAAGATTGGTTAAATGCTGATACGCAGTGGCCAATTGATAAAAAAGGTAACATTATCGTTAAATCAGCTCCAATACCAAAAGAGCATCATAAATGCTTGGTAATTGATCATGTTAACGTAGAAGACCTGTTTCTAGGTGCAGTTAAATCTATAAAAGCTACTGAAATTGAAAAAATATATGATGTTAATTATCAAAAAACAGTAGAGAATGGTGGTTGGGAAGGATGGGACTTTTCATCTGTTTTTTTTCATGGAAACATCAGAATTGGTATTGCTACAGAAAAGAAAGGTTTGATAGATTTAGATTCACGCGTGAGGATATCCGAAATCGGATAAATGGTTTTTTTGAAAGCAAAAACCGCTAAAAAATTAAAAGCAATATTTTTTTGCGGTAACAATATTTTGTAATAACAATATATCGTGGGTGACTTTTCCAAAATCCTCTAAATAGTTCCCTTTTTACTAATGAACATAGATGTTAAATATGTAAATAAATATCAACAGGCGGATGGCATTCACTCGCACTTTAAATAAAGGAGTTAAAATCATATGGAAATAGCGTTTATAATCAATGGATTAATATTTGTAGGTATACCTGTATTATTAGTACTTATTTTTGCCGCTTTTACGAAAAGAATACAATGGCTGAAAATAGCAACCCTTAGCATCGCAATTGTGTCGTTTCTAACGACTGGTTATCATATTTTTTTCACTGCGGATATGTCGGGTGGAGGTCCCGCAAGCAGTATGCTCCATCAATATAGAAAATATTACATTGCAAAAAGGGACACTAGTGGTATTAGTTGGGGAACCGGTTATAATTATCGAACTATAGTATACTTCTTTCCCGGTCAAAAAAGTGCTTTGATAAAAAGGCTAAAAAAAGATGTAGAAGATGAAGTAAAAAAAGTAGTCGAAGCAGCCCCCAATTATTTTTATAAATACGAAATCAGCGAAGATTTTAGAAAAGTTTATTTTTATAAGCATAAAGGTGCTGTATGGCAAAACAATAAAATTGACGCTTTAGCAAAAGGGAGCAGCGAATACATTAGCGATAGAATTTCACTATATATCGTATTGAAAAATTATAACCATCCATCTGGCGGTGTATACGATATTATCGAAGACGAAACAGAAAAAGAAGAAATTGATGCGGCCCTGTATAGTTATGAAAAAAACCGTAGAAAATAATCGTTAATAATAAAAATTAAAAAGAGAGGGATTTGGAATATATATTACACCCTGCTGCGTAGTGAAAAAATATACTTGTAAAAAAATCCATTTTTATACGCTTCCCGATTCGTAGGTAAAACCGCGCCCGAATACATCCGAAACCGTATCTGTAATCATAAACGCTTCTTTATCGTATTTGTTTACGATTGTCAAAAGCTGCTGATAATTTCTCATATTTAATGTGACCATAAGCATTTGCATAGGATTTTGCCTGTATGCACCAATAATCGGTATTATAGTTACACCGCGGCCTACTTTATTCATTATATCATTTCTTATCGCTTCATTTCTATCGCTGATTATATAAACCATCTTTTTCCGGTTTATACCCGATTCGATATAGTGCATAACGACCGAAGTGATGAAAATGGAAAATACCGCATAAAAGAAAGACTCCGCACTAAACACGATCAAACTTAAAATAACTACTATTCCGTCGGTCACAAATAAACCCACCGATGTGCTCAATTCAAAATATTTTTTGAAAATCAAAGGGGGTATCGCTGTTCCTCCGCTGGAAGCCTTGTTGTAATAAAGGATAGAAACCGCTATACCAAACAGTGCGCTTCCCATTACCATCGAAAGCATAACGTCTTCAATAATAGTTATATGCGGCACAAAACCTATAACGATCGGTAATAATACCGCTCCGATAACGGTGTTTAAAAACATTTCTTTGCCAAGAAAAACAAACGCGCAAATCAAAACGGCGGCATTTCCGATCATAATTATAACCGAGCGATCCACAAATATTAAACGCTCAAGTATAATTGACAGTCCGGTAAGACCGCCTGCGGCAATATTGTGCGGCCCTAAAAACATATTCACGCTAACGCTCATGATCCCGATCGCAAGACAAATCGCTAAAATCCTTTTGATCCATTTGAACATAACAATAGTATTATCCTAAATAGGAAATAAAATCCATCGTTCACACATATTTAACATTTTAGTTGGTTTTTGTATTGACAACATTCGATATAGTGTTGTATAATGTATTATACAGGAAGTGTTAAATATGCAAGTGAGAGGTTTTCGAGTAATTTCCGTGTGCATTGGAACATCCGTCCTGAACCCTTGGAACAAGGGAGGGATTTGCAGTGTCGGAAATAAAAATTAAGGATAACGAGTCTATTGACAGCGCTCTGAAACGATTCAAGCGTTCTTGCGCAAAGGCGGGAACTCTTGCGGAGATCCGCAAGAGAGAGCATTACGAGAAGCCGTCGGTCAAGCGTAAAAAGAAGTCCGAAGCAGCGCGCAAGCGGAAATTCCGGTAATTCGGTGATATGATCCGGCAGTTCGAAGATTGCGTTGGCGGTTTTAGGCAGGGGTTTTTTATTTTAGCTTTCATAAAAAGGCGTGTAGGGGCGGTTTATATCGTCCCTACAGTGCATAGTTAGTGCATAATTTTTGGATAGCGCGTTTGGCAGTTTAACGGCTGAAAGGAGTTCCTTGATTCCCTTGTTTTTACCTGGATTTATTTTGAATAACGTGTTGGAGATAACGCCCGAGTTTTTGAAAAAGCATGGAGTAAAGGCGTTGATTTTGGATGCGGACAATACCCTGCGGCTTTACCGGAAACCTGAACCGGCTGACGGTATTGCGGCGTGGATCGGCAAGCTTAAGGATAACGGAATAGCCCTTATTATTCTTTCTAATAATTATCCGTCACGAGTGAAACCCTTTGCACAAAAGCTGGGACTGGATTTTATCGCAATGGGATTAAAACCTTCTCCTATCGGGATTTTGCGGGCAAAAAGGCGTTTGGGCATCACAAAAAAGCAAGTGGCAATCGTTGGCGACCAAATATTCACAGATATTATCGGCGGCAATCTTTTGGGAATTACAACAATATTAGTGAAACCTTTAAAACTTGAAAACGGCGCGACATACCGGTTCAAACGCTGGCTGGAGCAACCTATAATCAAACGGCACAAAAACAAATCAAAACCCATTTTAAATTCAAAATAAAAAACTTAAAGCCTGTTCTCATAGGGTCTGCGGCGTGGAAAACTAAACAATCACCCCAAAAGAGGACAGGCTCTTAATGTAAGGAAGTGTAAAGTTTGAAAATCCATATGGACGAACTCATACAATCAATAGCCGCCGCTCTGGATATTGTGGAATCGGAATTTTTAGGCGTAAGCACCCACCACGGAAAACGGATTGCGGTTTTATGCGCTCTTATGGCAAACGAACTGGGCATGAGCGAAAACGAAAAGAGGGCGGTCACAACCTGCGCATTATTCCATGACAACGCGCTTACTGAATATATATTGTATAAACACGCAAACACGGAAAGCGACATAAATTTAAGACTTCACTGTGAATACGGGCAGCGCAATATTGAAATGTTTCCCTTTGATTCCGATGTAAGCGGTCTTATCCTGTATCATCACGAGCAGGCAGACGGCAAAGGCTCTTTCGGAAAAAAAGAGGGCGAATTCCCCGAAGGAGCAGGGCTTATCGCTATTGCGGATACTCTTGATTTGGATTGTCACCTACAGCGTGTTCCGTATGAAAAACTCCCGTCGATCCAAAAAGAAATAGCGGAGCAATCCGGCAAAAAGTATACGACAACCGCAGCAAACGCTATGCTGGCGGTTTTAAACGAGGATACATTATTGTCACTGCGGGATGAAAATATTGCCCAAACAACAGCGCGGATATTACCCGCATGGGAATTGAGCATTGATAGTAAATCGATCATGAGCCTTGCCGGGCTTGCCGCTCGGATCATCGACCATAAATCGGTTTTCACCAAAAATCACTCTGTCCAAATCGCAAACAGAGTATGGTTAATGGGCGGCTATTACGGATTCGAACCGGTTAAACGGGCAAAAGTTTATCTCGCGGCTTCATTGCATGACATCGGAAAGCTCTCTACTCCCAACGCTATTTTAGACAAGCCCGGAAAACTCAGCGAAAAGGAATTCGAAATAATCAAAAACCATGTTAAGGTTACCCATGATCTACTTAACGAAATTACAGGTTTTGAGGAGGTTTGCCGCTGGGCAGCCTCTCACCATGAAAAACTCGACGGAACAGGGTATCCCTTCGGCAAAAATGCGGAGGAATTGGATTTTTCAGATCGTTTGATTGCCTGCACGGACATCTATCAAGCAGTCAGCGAAAAACGTCCTTATCATTCGGGACGGGATCATGTCCAAACAATGCAAATATTAGGGGGAATGGCAGACAGAGGGTTTGTCGATAAAGATATTGTTAAAGATTTCGACACAGTTATGGCAGAATACTCAGAAAAGGCCGTTCCGCCGCCGGATTTCACTTTTTAATTAAGAATTAAGCGGGAGGTAAAATTATGCACTGCACGAAAAAAATCACGGACAATTTAACATGGGTCGGCGCAAACGACCGGCGCCTGGCAATGTTTGAGGGTGTTTATTCCGTCCCGAACGGTGTTTCGTATAATTCTTACTTATTGCAAGACGAAAAAACCGTTCTGTTCGATACCGCCGACAAAGCGGTGAAACAAAGATTTCTTGAAAACGTCGCTCAGGCGTTAGACGGAAAGCAACTCGACTACCTTATCGTACAGCATATGGAACCCGACCATTCCGCCGCGCTGGAGGATATAATCAACCGATATCCGGATGTAAAGGTTATATGCAACGCAAAGACACTGGATTTCATCAAACAATTTCACGATTTCGATATTGATTCCCGTGTTCAAATTGTTAAAGAAAGTGATGTTCTTGAAACGGGGAAACATAAACTGCATTTCATTATGGCTCCAATGGTTCACTGGCCGGAAGTGATGGTCACTTATGATGCGACGGACAAAATTCTTTTCTCCGCTGATGCTTTCGGAAGTTTCGGCGCATTAAACGGTGCGATTTTTGCGGACGAAGTGGATTTTGCAAGGGATTACATGGACGAGGCGCGGAGGTATTATACAAATATTGTCGGCAAATACGGCGCGCAAACCGGAACGCTGCTGCGTAAAGCATCCGGGTTGGATATTGATATGATATGTCCGCTTCACGGTTTTGTTTGGCGCAAAGATATAAAAGACATTATCCGGAAATATATTCTTTGGAGCGAATACAAACCGGAGGAATACGGCGCGATGATTGCTTATGCTTCGGTTTACGGTAATACGGAAAACGCTGCGGAGATACTTGCCTGCCGTTTGCGGGAAAAAGGTATCCATACGGTCATGTTTGACGTTTCGGTCACACCTGCATCGGAAATTATATCAGCGGCGTTCAAATGGAGCCACCTGATATTTGCATCCACTACCTATAATTCCGGTATTTTTGTGACGATGGAGGCGCTGTTGAACGACCTTACCGCGCACAACATACAAAACCGAACCGTTGCCCTTATTGAAAACGGATCATGGGCGGCCGCCAGCGGCGGTCTTATGCGCGAAAAGCTGACCCGTTGCAAAAACCTAAATGTACTTGACAATATAGTGAGCATTAAATCCGGTCTTAAAAAAGACAAATTGGCAGAACTTGATGAAATGACCGCGGCTATTTTATCGACATTCCCGGTCACCGTTATGGAAACAGGTCGGAACACAACGGAAAACACGCCTGTCCCCTCCGGTTTTGACCCGTCCGCAATGTTCCGCATATCTTATGGGTTGTTTGTTCTCACGGCAAAATCCGGCGGAAAAGATAACGGCTGCATTATCAATACCGCCGAACAGGTAACGGATACGCCGTGTAAAATATCTGTTACTATAAATAAAATGAACCATACCTGCGGCATGATTCTGGATACCGGTGAATTTAATCTTTCCGTATTGTCAGAGGATGTGCCTTTTGAAATATTCAAGCAATTCGGATTCAGCAGCGGCAAGGATACCGATAAATTCAGCGCCGCCGGGTACCGAAACCGCACGGAAAACGGTATTCGTTATATCCCCGAATACACAAACAGCGTTATTTCCGCAAAAGTGGAACAGACTATTGATTGCGGAACACACATGGTATTTATCGCACAAGTGTCTCAGGCATTCATTCTTTCAAAAAAACCCAGCGTAACCTATCAATATTATTTCGACCATATCAAACCCGAACGTCAGCCGCAAAAAGAAAAAGTCAAAGGATTTGTTTGTAAAATATGCGGTTATATTTATGAGGGCGACACGCTGCCCCCGGATATTATATGCCCTTGGTGCAAACACGGCGCAAGCGACTTTGAACCGCTGTGAAATCAAAAATAAGCAAAAGCCGTCAAAATTACCGTCAAAGTGACAGTTATGCGGAACTGTCCATAAAAAATCTCCGCAAATCTTAATTATACGAGGATATTTTTACATGGAAAAAATAGCTAGCTTTGCCGTAGATCACGACAAAATTGATGTGGGAGTATATATTTCAAGGGTGGACGGCGACATTACTACCTATGATATACGCATGATAAGACCCAACTCCGGAATTTATCCGTCGCCTGCCGCGCTGCACACAATCGAACATTTGTTTGCAACTTTTGCGCGTAATCATGCTTTTGGGAAAAACGTTGTATACATAGGACCGATGGGCTGCCGCACCGGATTTTATATGCTGTCACGGAATTTGCCGCACGAAGATGCTCTGACGTTGATACGCGAAAGCATGAACTTTATTAGCGAGTTTGAGGGCGAAATTCCGGGAAGCAGCAAAGCGGAATGCGGTAATTATCTGGATCATGACACGGATAGCGCAAAAAAAGAAATCGAAAGTCTGCGTAAAGTGTTACAAAACTACAACACGGATATGTTGGTGTATCCTGCATAATATTCGGCGCATATCATTGATATATTTGTGAACGTCCAACGACATTTGCGAATAATTATTGGTTTTTTGCTTTTTGGGGTTGCAAAGTTGTCTCCTTTTAGGTATAATGTTGTTACCGTTTTGTAATCTTTATGAAAAGGAGGCGTATATTTTTGTTTGATTTTTTGAAAGAAAAAGTCAGCAGGGGTAAAAAAGATAAGCCGGAAATACATCACGTCCGCGGTGCGGGTGTGGAGTTTGAATTAAAATATTTGAAAAAGATTCTCCGTATTTGTTATAAATACGGTTATCAGCTATCCTTGCGCGTGGGGGCGCAGGCTGCTTTACTGGCAAAGCGCGGTATTTTGGGGTTTGCTTTTTTCACCAAAAGGGTTTCAAAAAAGCCCCTCACTGTTATCAAGCGCAATATCGACGCGGCGGCGGTAGCTATTAAACATAAACATGATGTTATCGTCCATCCGCTGCAAAGAATTGTTTACGGCGCGGAGCTTATCCGCAAAAATATTAAAAGACATAAGGAATTGGGGTATAAAACCGGATTTCACGCTTTTGCAGTCACGTTTTTTATGGGAATAAAGCATAATAGCGGGGTTCTTCACCGCAGTTTTCTTTCTTTTCTCAATTATATTGCCCCGATTGCAGCGGTTACGGGTTTAATTTTAGTCGTACAATATACAGCCGGGCTCACTTATGCTCTTAACGTTAACTATAACGGCAGCGACATCGGATATATCGAAAAAGAAGCTGTTTTTGAAACGGCGGCGCAACGCTTAAAGCAACGTCTTATATATGTGGACGGCGACACCGAGCTGGACGATTCGGTAAAATTTAAAATGAAGGTCATATCCGATACGACTTTCCGTGAGGAAGATCAGCTTGTCAACGCTATGATAAGTGTTTCGGATCAAGATTTTATAGAGGCTTACGGACTTTACATAGACGGTGAATTCTACGGCGCAACCGCTGACGGAAACGTTGTGCGGGAAACACTGGATAATATTTCGGCAAAAAATTTAGGCAAGAATAAAAACACCACCGTGGAGTTTGTTCAAAGCATAGAAACCAAACAAGGATTATATCTCACGGAAGGTATTATTGAACCTGAAGAGGTTTCGGATCTTCTTAATTCCGAAACTCAAGGAAGGTCGGTTTATACCGTCACGGACGGCGACACCTTTGATGCGATCGCAAGCAAGAACAATCTTTCAGCTAAGGAGTTGCTGCATCTTAATCCCGGTTTGGATAAAAAGGTTATATATCCGGGTGATGAGGTTCTGACCTCAAACTCCAAGCCGTTTTTGACGGTTAAGATGGTTAAAGAAATTAAATACAGGGTAAGAGTACCGTACACCAAAACCGAAATACAGGACACTACCAAATTAAAGGGTACAAGAAATGTTGTGCAAAAGGGTGTCAACGGTAAAAACAGGATAAAAGCCAGAGTCGAATATATCGACGGCGTGGAAGAAAAAAGGACGATCCTTTCCACCGTCACACTGCAAAAGCCGGTGAACGAAAAAATCGTCGTGGGAACGCGGCAGCCTGATATTAACCATTCAATACCCGGTTCTTCGGGTTCGGGATCACTCTCGGGGATAAGTTTCGGATGGCCTACCTCCGGTGGCTCTATTTCCCAGGGATACCACGGTTGGCATCGCGCCATAGACGTTCCCCGGCCGCACGGCACTCCTGTTTACGCTTCAGCACCCGGCAAAGTTATAATGTCTACGGTCTACGGCGGATACGGCAGATGCTTGGTAATCGACCATGGAAACGGTGTCCGCACCCGTTACGCTCATAACAGCGCAAATTTTGTAAGCCCCGGAACCTGGGTGGAGCGCGGACAAAAAATCGCTTCGGTAGGCAGCACCGGAAACTCCACCGGCAACCATCTGCACTTTGAAATAATTTCGGGCGGGCGGCAGGTTAATCCTATGAGTTATCTCCGGCGTTGACCCTTGATTTGTAACACTAATTTCAAATAATAGCGCTATAAATAAAACTAACCGAAATTAACCGGAATATGCGGATTTTATCAGACTATCTTTTCTTTGAACTTTTTACCGCCAAGAAGATGAAAATGCAAATGCGGCACTACCTGACCGCCGTCCTTGCCAATGTTAGTTATAACACGGTAGCCGCCCACCAAACCCAGATTTTTTGCAATTTCAGGAATCGCCGCAAGACAATTGGCTGCTGTTTTCTTATTTTCGGTATTTATGTCGTCCAGCGATATTATATGCTGCTTTGGAATAACCAAAACATGGATCGGCGCGGCAGGATTTATGTCCCGGAATGCCAATGTGTTTTCGTCCTCATAAACCGTCGCCGAGGGCAGTTCTCCGTTTATAATTTTACAGAATATACAATTTTCCATTTTTATAATCTTTCCCTCTTTTTATTTGCGTGATTTGAAATTATTATGATCAGATCTCCTCGGGAATTAAAACGTGATGTATGAACACGTCATACGCTGCGAAGTGATTTTCAGCGAAAATACATACTCCGCTGTATTTATATCTTTTCTATAATTCCGTTCAATGCTTCCAGTGATTTTTCAAGCTTTGCGGGTTCCCCGACACCGGCCATTGCGCTGTCCGGACGTCCGCCGCCCTTACCGCCAGTCAGTTCCGCTATTTCCGCAACTATTTTTCCGGCCTTAGCTCCCATCTCTACGGCTTTTGTGCCGCATACCGCAAGCAGCGACCCCTTTCCTTCGCAAACAGAACCTATAACTGCAATAATGTTCGGGAAACTGTCACGGAGTTTATCACCCATCGCTCGCAGAGAAGCTTTGTCCGCTCCGTCCATAATAGAGCTTGTGACCATAAATCCATTTATTTCGATACTGTTCGCCGCCATCGCATCAAAGTGTGAAGCGGCTATTTTTTGATTTAAATTTTCGATTCTTTGTTCGAGTTGTTTGATCTCAGCCGGAATTTGAGTTGTTCTTGCTGAAAGTTCTTCCTTGTTTTTAAGTTTTAGATTAGCGCAAACGGAGTTAATAACAACATCCATCGAATATATCAATTCCAGCACCCCCGCACCCGTGACAGCTTCGATCCGGCGGACACCGGCAGAAACCGAACTTTCGCGCAATATTGCAAACAACCCTATTTGTGAGGTGTTGCTCACATGGGTTCCGCCGCAAAGCTCGATAGAATAGCCGTCGATATCGACAACCCGTACATTGTCCTCATATTTTTCGGAAAACAACGCCATCGCGCCCATTTTTCGCGCAGAATCCAGACTTGTTTCAAAAACCTTTACGGGTAATCCGGACAATATAGCATTGTTCACTTTATCCGCGGTTTGTTTTAACTCGTCAGCCGTCATCGCGGACATATGATGAAAATCGAAGCGGAGTCTTCGGTCGTCTACCAGCTGCCCCGCTTGATGAACATGATCCCCCAAAACATCGCGCAAGGCCTTTTGCAGCAGATGTGCCGCCGTATGGTTGCGCGCCGTTGCTTTACGCCGGGGGGTATCTATAGTCAATTCCCCTTTTGTTCCGGCAGCCGCCGATCCTTGCTTAACAATTCCGAAATGTGCGTAATGACCACCTGTTGTCGGATTTATTTTGTAAAATTCAATATATGTGTTTTGCGAATCGAAACAACCCTTGTCTGTTTCCTGTCCTCCGCTTTCAGCATATAACGGGGTTTTATCAAAAACAAAAATTGCTTCCTCTCCTTGTGTGATATTATCCGTATTTTCACCGTCCTTGCTAATAGCCAGCAAGGTTGCACCGCAGCTCGATTGGGTGTAGCCGACAAATTCTGTGGGTGCGATCCCGGTGAAAGCCGAGCCGGTTTCTTCCCACGAAACACCGCCGGCTTGTTCACGCGCTTTTCTTGCTTGTTCACGTTGCTTATGCATATGATTTGTGAAACCTTTTTCATCCACGGTAATATCGTGTTCTGCGATAATTTCTTTTATCAGGTCAAGCGGAAATCCGTAGGTGTCATACAGCTTGAATGCCTGCTCCCCCGGTATTTCTTTTGCGCCGGTTTTGCCTAACTCTTGAATTACAGAATTTAATATTTCCATTCCTTTGTCCAAGGTGCGGATAAAATTTTCTTCCTCGGCTTTAATGACACTGATGATATAGTCACGTTTTTGCGAAAGCTCAGGATACGCGTCTTTGCTTTCATTTATCACACCATCCGCCATTTCCGGCATGAACGCTCTGTTGATTCCGAGAATCTTTCCGTTCCTTACCGCTCTTCGCAATAATCTCCGCAAAACGTAACCCCGTCCCTCGTTGGAAGGAGTAACACCATCGCAAACCATGAATACAGAGCTTCTTATATGATCAGTAATTATGCGTAATGAAATATCGGTTTTGTTGTTTTCACCGTATTTTACATTTGCAATCTCCGCCGCTTTATCTATTACGTTCTTTATCGTATCTACTTCGAAAATACTGTTTGTACCCTGCATAATACAAGCAAGCCGCTCCAGTCCCATACCCGTGTCGATGTTGGGTTTGTCAAGCGGGGCATAATTACCGTTGCCGTCCACATTAAATTGGGTAAAAACAAGGTTCCAGTATTCTACAAATCTGTCGCAGTCACAGCCTACCTTGCAATCGGGTTCACCGCAGCCGTTCTGTTCCCCGCGGTCATAATATAATTCACTGCACGGTCCGCACGGTCCCGGTCCGAGCTCCCAGAAATTATCCGCTTTGCCCAACCTTACCACACGTTCCGGCTTCACTCCGACTTCTTTCGTCCATATATCAAAAGCCTCATCATCGTCGAGATAGACCGAAATCCACAATTTATCTTTCGGTAATTCTAAAACCACGGTCGAAAACTCCCACGCCCATGCCGCCGCTTCGCGTTTAAAATAACCGCCGAACGAAAAATTCCCGAGCATTTCGAAAAAGGTTCCATACCTCGCAAAAATCCCAACTCTGTCAATATCCGGCGTACGGATACACTTTTGACATGATGTTGCACGCTTGCCCGGCGGAGAACTCTGTCCTGAAAAATACGGTTTGAGCGGAGCCATACCGGAATTTATCAGCAACAGGCTTTTGTCGTTTTTAGGTATTAACGGAAAACTTTTTAACCGCACATGATCCTTACCCTCAAAAAACGCAAGGAACTTCTCCCGCAAATCGTTTAATCCTGTCCATTTCATAAATTAAAAACCATCCCTTCATATGACTTTACATATTGTACTTCAGTGTACCCCACCGTGTCAAGAGTTGAAAAATAATAAAAGATGCATCAGCATGACCGCCGGTATATCTTTCCGGTAACGGTCAACGCACAAAACCCCGGCAAGCGAAATCATAGCTTGCCGGGATTAGTACGAAACACCGGATCATCGCTGCCGTTCTTATAAGTTCAGGCGTTTTTCCATCTTGTCCAGTTCGTCGGCAAGCGCTTTGGGGAGCCTTGTGCCGTAGGTTTTGTAATCTTCCCGAATGGATTCAATTTCCGCTTTCCATTCGTCTTTGTCGATTTTCAAAAGCTCTTCCATGTCTTTGGCGCTGAGATTAAGACCATTAAGATCAATTGCATCCGCGGTAGGCAGGTTGCCGATCGGGGTTTCGGCAGCCTTTCCGGTTCCGGAAAGACGTTCGATGATCCACTTGAGCACACGGCTGTTTTCGCCGAAACCGGGCCAGATAAATTTATCGTCGGCATTTTTGCGGAACCAGTTAACGAAATATATTTTCGGCAGCTTGGAAGCGTCGGCATTTTTACCGATATCCAGCCAATGTTGCAGATAATCGCCTTTGTTATAACCGAAGAAAGGAAGCATTGCGAAGGGGTCGCGCCGAACTTGTCCGACATTATCGGTAATAGCGGCGGTGGTAATTTCCGAGCCCATAATAGAACCCAGAAATACGCCGTGGTTCCAATCGCGGCTCTCGTTAACCAGAGGAACGGTGGTCTTGCGGCGGCCGCCGACGAGAATAGCTGATATGGGTACGCCGGCAGGATCTTCCCATTCCGGCGCGATGACCGGACATTGTTCCGCCGGAGTTGTGAAGCGGGCGTTGGCGTGTGCCGCCAGTTCTCCCGAATCGGGTGTCCAGTCCTTGCCTTTCCAGTCAATAAGATGCGACGGCGCAGGCATTCCGCTTCCTTCCCACCATACGTCGCCGTCATCGGTTAAACCTACATTCGTAAAAATCGTATTAGTCTGGATCTGTTTCATAGCATTCGGGTTGGACTTCATCGAAGTACCCGGCACAACTCCAAAGAATCCGGCTTCGGGGTTAATGGCATAGAGTCTGCCGTCTTTTCCGAATTTCATCCAGGCAATATCATCGCCTATAGTTTCGACCTTCCAACCGGGTACGGTCGGTTCAAGCATAGCAAGGTTGGTTTTGCCGCAAGCGCTCGGGAACGCGCCGCAGACATAATGAACCTTTCCGTTCGGATCGGTCAGTTTCAATATCAGCATATGTTCAGCAAGCCATCCTTCATCCCGGGCTTGTACAGCAGCGATTCTGAGTGCAAAACATTTTTTGCCCAGCAACGCATTTCCGCCGTATCCTGAACCGTATGACCATATCATTCTTTCTTCAGGGAAATGACTGATGTACTTGTCGTCAATAGAAGGAGCACAGGGCCAGGCTTTGTCCTTTTCACCTTCTGCCAAAGGACTTCCAACCGAGTGCAGACAGCGTACATATTCGCCGTCGCTGCCCAGAGCATCAATAACAGCCGCGCCGATCCGGGTCATGATTTTCATGTTGAAAGCAACGTAAGGACTGTCGGATATTTCTACACCGATTTTAGAAATCGGGGAACCGATAGGACCCATCGAAAACGGGATGACATACATCGTGCGTCCTTTCATACAACCGTCGTATGATTTACGCATTGTAGCTTTCAATTCTTCCGGCTCGACCCAAACATCCGGCGAGGGAGCATCCTCCATTTTTTTCGAGGCAATAAAGGTGCGGTTTTCTACTCTCGCAACATCCGACGGATGACTTCTGAACAAATAACATCCGGGGCGTTTCTTGGAATTTAACGGTGTACCCAAACCTGCGTCCACCATAACTTGGAGCATTTGCTGATACTCCTCCTGCGAACCGTCACACCAATGGACACTGTCCGGTTTGCACATCGCCTTTACTTCCTCGACCCATGCTTTTAACTCTTTGTGGGAAACTTTATACATTAATTCAGAACTCCTCTCAAAATATTTTACGGTCATTGTAACACATAGTTATAATAAAAAGCAACAAAAAAGCGTTATTGTTCATAAAATGTTTCTTTTATAGGTCTTGTTCATCTTTATAATCCATGACTTGTCGATTGTCCCAAGTTGTTCTTCCGTGATCCTGAACGCCCAGTTATTTTCGCTTTTCCCCGGAATATTTATTCTTGTATCCCGTCCGTAACCGCATAGATCCTGAATAGTCAGAATAACTACCCCCGCCGCACTTAGGTACAGTGCTCTTATTACCGAACGTATCGCACCCGCACCCGCACCGCCCGAACTCCAGTCTCCGTTGGTATAGCCGCAATAATCCAAAACCCATTCGCGGGCTTCGGGAACAAGCTCCCACAGCCATCCCAGTAAAGTATTATTATCGTGGGTTCCGATATACGCTACCGTATTTTCTATGTAATTATGCGGCAGATGCACGCTGTCCGAACCGTCCATAAATCCGAACTGCATTACTTTCATCCCCGGAAATTTCGTCTTTTTCAGGAGTTCAACGGTTTTTATGTCAATGTCGCCCAGATCCTCCGCTATTATTTCGGGTTTAGGAATCACTTTTTTTAATTCGTTAAAGAAATCCATACCCGGTCCTTTTTCCCATTTTCCGTCTATAGGTTCTCTGTCTTTGGGGATAGACCAGAATTCCGAAAAACCGCGAAAATGATCAATTCGTACTTTATCAAAAAGCCGCAGCGAATGCTCTATCCGTTCGATCCACCATTTGTATCCGGTCTTTTTCAGCTCGTCCCAGTCATAAAGCGGATTGCCCCAATTCTGACCGGTTTCGGAGAAATAATCCGGGGGAACTCCTGCGCCCGCAAGAGGGTCGCCTTGCGGATCGAGCAAAAATATTTTACGGTTATAATAAACATCTGCGCTGTCTTCAGACACATATATGGGCATATCGCCTATAATTTTAACATTATTTTTGTTGGCGTAGATTTTCAAATCGTTCCATTGACGAAAAAATTCATATTGTAAAAACCGATAGAATCCGACTTCGTTTTTGTCCGCTTCTGTCGTTTCCCAATCCTGCCATCTCTTGCCGCCGTTCGCCGCCTTAAGTGCCATAAAATCCGCATATTCCGCTATTTGTTTATTTTGGTTTGCGAAAGATTCCGCTTTAAGCTTTATATCCTGACCGATGCGGGAGAAAGCCTTGCGCAGCAACGGCAGCCGGGTTTTACGCAGAATGTCAAACTCACAGCTATACGGTGTTTTTTGCTGATGTTCATCCAATTCGCTTTTATTTAAAAGTCCCTGTAAGTGCAGTTCTTCCAAGCTGATAAAGAGCGGATTGCCGGCAAATGCCGACGGACTTTTATATGGTGAATTACAGTCGTCGGTTTCGTTGATCGGTAGTATTTGCCAGTATGTGAACCCTGCTGATTTTAAAAAGTCTACAAATCTGCGCGCACTTTTACCCAGCGAGCCGATCGAATGCTGACCGGGCAGCGAGGATATATGCAGCAAAACACCGCTGGCTCTTTTCATTATTATAACTCTCCCTCCGGTTCATGTTTCATAAGTTCATGGTTTCATATAAATTTTTATTCTTAAAATAACTACCTGAACTACCTGAACTATCTGAAAAATCAAGTAAGACTATCGTATGCAGGGTTTGATGCGATTTTTCATTTTCATTTCCGGGTGTATTGAAAAACAAAGAATCCCTTTCTAAAAAGAATCCCTTTCTAAAAAGAATCCCTTTCTAAAAAGACTCCCTTTCTAATTAGAATTAATGTCTGCTTCGCTTGCCCGGGCTTTTAAGTCATCCTTTTCAAAGGTTTGGCGTGTTTCGGTTTCCGGGGATTCTTTCCGCCAAAATAAGCCTTTAACTTTACCCCATAATCCGAAACCGGATTCGGATTCGGATTCGGATTCGGGTGTTGTTTCCTCATGCTCTGCGGTGATTTCTCTGTATTGGGAGGATTTATCCGGCATACCTTTGGATTGCAGCCGCCGTGTGATAAAGGCGTTGAACAGACCGAATATTATCACGAATATCGGGACTGCCATAAATATACCCGGAATCCCGAAAAGCCCGCCCCCGATTAAAATGGCAAAAATAACCCAAAATGCGGGTAACCCCACTGATTTACCGACAATTTTCGGTCCCAAAAAGTTTCCGTCAAATTGTTGCAGAATCAAAATGAAGATCACAAACCATATCATTTTTACCCAGTCGTCGAAAAGTATTAGTATAGCGCTGGGGATCGCACCCATAAAAGGCCCGAAAAACGGTATGATATTGGTAATTCCGACAATAAACGCTATAAGTGCCGGATGCGGCAAACGCAGAATCAGCATTCCGACATAACATATGACACCGATTATTGCTGAATCAATTATTCTGCCGAAAATAAACTTGCTGAACACATTGTGGGTATGTGCTGTTATTTCGATAGTCCGGTTAGCTACCCTTTTGCCAAACAGAGCAAACATAACCTTTTTGGTCTGCGCAAAAAAGTTTTCCTTGCCCGCAAGGAAATAAACGGAAATTACTACGCCGATCAGGATGTTTATAATGCTGTTGGCGACCTCAATAACCACGGTTATCAGATTGGACACCGCCGAATTCAAAACCGAAGGGAGCATATCCATGGAGTTTATAATGTTATCTGCGATGTTGTTTAATTGATCCTGAACCACACCCTCGGCGGCAGATCCCTTGAGAAACTCGTTCACAAAGGAGGTTATGTTTTCTATGTATTGGTTAGAATTGCCTATTACCCCCCGTATCGAATCTATAAGTGTGGGTATCAATGTCCAAAGGAAAAAGACGATGATTGCGAGAAAGGAAAGATAGGTCATCATCATTCCCAAAACCCGGGTGAGTTTTTTTCGCTCCGGGTTATTGTTAAGTTTCTTAAGTACGGTTTTTTCATAAAAATTTAGTACGGGTGCAAGCAGATACGCAAACGCAAATCCGAATATGACCGGCGACAGTATCGAAAAAAGAAAGCTTATCGCCGATAAAATCCTGCCGAAATTATTAACTGCAAGAAAAAATAAAATCGAAGCGGCTATAACCAAAAAAGACAGAACCGCTGTGATTATATATTTCTTTTCGACCCTTAACTTCATTGTCAAACCTCCTGGCAATTATTACGAACATATTATTTTTTACCTGCGGCGGCAAAAATGTTCCAGCTTCATTATACACATACCTGATAGAGATTAACAGATTTTACTTTGTTAAATTTTTGTTAACACTTTAGCGATTCGCTTGACTAAATAGCTAAAGTGGAATATGCTGGTTTTATTAAATATGCCGCATGGTTTATTGGAAAGGTTGCGCATGATGCAGAATTTTATGAACATTTTAAACCGCAGCGAACTGATAGAGTTTGCTTTGCGCGATATTTACGAGAAAGCAGGTTTTTCGGCTGTCCGTCCTGTGAAATTTGAACGGGCGGAGCTTTATATCGACAACAAAAATTTTGTGGGTTCGGGCGGGATCATCACTTTTATGGATACGGATGGGCAGTTGTTGTCGTTAAAACCGGATGTAACTTTATCCGTCGTGAAAAAAGCATTATCCGCCGGCGGATGTCAAAAGCTTTATTATTCGGATGAAGTTTGCCGTATGTCCCCGGTCAGCCGAAAATACGAAGCTATCCGCCAAATAGGGTTGGAGCATATCGGTGATATTGACCGGCAAAGCACGGAGGAAATCATTACACTTGCGTTAAAAAGCCTTAAAACGATCAGCGATGATTATATTCTTGACATATCCCATGTAGGGTTTATATCAGATTTGTTTAAGGGTTTGGAAAAGCCGTTGCGCGACGCTGTATTCGAAAATGTTATTCTCAAAAGCCGGCACGGAATAACCGGAGTTTTGGAAAACGCAGAAATTGCGGATTCTTTGAAGGAAAAATTATTGATTCTCCCGGGGCTTCACGGTAAATTTTCCGACATTCTTCCGCAAGCTGAAAAATTAGTTATAAGTGCCGAAATGGAAAATATTTTAACCGATTTAAAAGCTCTTTACAATTATCTTGTTAATGCCGGACTTTCAAAAACGGCAAGGCTTGACTTCGGCATCATAAACGATTTATCATATTACAGTGGGATAATTTTCCGCGGCTATGTAAAAGAATTGTCTTCGGTTGTTCTGTCCGGCGGAAGATATGACAATTTGGTGCGAAAACTGGGTGGAACCGGCGGCGCTATGGGGTTTGCGGTAAAGCTCAACGAAATTGAGGAACGCGTATGAAAAACAACAACTTAAAAATAGCTCTTCCCAAAGGCAGAATGGGAAACAAAGTGTACACCATGTTCAGCAAGATCGGGCTGGAGTGCGGCGAAACTTTTAACGATAGCCGAAAGCTGGTTTTTCATAACGATGAGCGTAAAGTCAGCTATTTTCTTGTTAAACCTTCTGATGTGGGAATTTATGTGGAGCGCGGAGCCGCCGATATAGGCGTAATCGGTAAGGATATTTTGATAGAACAGCAAAGTGATGTTTTTGAATTGCTTGATTTGAAGCTTGGAAAATGCAGTTTATCTGTTGCTGCACTCAAGGGATATGTCCCGGATACCTCAAAACGTCTTACGGTAGCAACTAAGTATGTGAACACCGCAAAAAATTACTATGCGTGTTTGGGGCAGGAAGTAGAAGTTATCAAGCTTGGGGGCTCCATCGAGCTTGCGGCGTGTCTTGGTCTTGCAAATACGATCGTTGATATTGTTGAATCCGGCGCAACGATCCGCGAAAACGGACTGGAAGTTATCGCTGAAATAGCTTTGTCCTCCGCGCGGCTTATTTCGAATAAAATAAGTTTTAAATTCAAAAACCGGGAAATAACAAAAATCGTCGGAGAACTGGAGAAAACATTATGAAAATCATCGAATATAAAGGACAGCCTCTTTCCGGTCTTATATGCCGTAAAACCGAAGATAAGGCTATAAACGATATTGTTGCGAAAATTATTTGCGATGTAAAGACCCGGGGCGATGATGCGCTGTTTGAATACGCTGAAAAGTTCGACGGGGCAAAATTAAATTCGCTCGAGGTTACACAAGCGGAACGTAAAGAAGCGCAGCGGAAGCTTGAGGGTACACCTCTGCTCGAGGCAATGAAGACTTCGCTGGAAAATCTGATTAGATACCATAGCGCTCAAAAAAACGAAGGTTTTGTACTTCGTGACAACGATTCTGCGCTGGGGCAAAAACTTACACCGTTAAAACGCGCCGGAATATATGTTCCGGGCGGTACTGCCAGTTATCCTTCTTCGGTGCTTATGAACGCTGTACCTGCCATGATAGCCGGCGTTTCGGAAATATATATGGCGACTCCGCCCGATGCAGACGGCAGTGTTGCCGCTCCTATCCTGACAGCGGCAAATATGTGCGGTGTCAAAACCGTTTATAAAATAGGCGGCGCGGGAGCCGTAGCAGCACTCGCTTACGGAACGGATACGGTATGCGGTGTGGACAAAATCACCGGTCCCGGGAATATATATGTGGCGATTGCAAAAAAACAGGTCTTCGGTGATGTGGATATAGATATGATCGCAGGTCCGAGCGAAATTTTAATTGTCGCCGACGAAACAGCAAGTCCCCGCTATATAGCGGCGGATCTTCTTTCGCAAGCTGAACACGATGTTTTATCCGCCGCAGTTCTCGTTACCACTTCCCGCAGTATAGCGCGGCACACCGCCGCTGAACTCGAAAAACAGTTACGACTTCTTTCCCGCCGCTCAATCGCCGAAACTTCACTTCAAAACAACGGATATATAATTATAGCGGATACCGTCGAAACCGCTGTGAAAATATCCAACGAATTCGCGCCCGAACATCTTGAGCTGTGTACGCAGGATCCTTTTGCGCTTCTCGGTGCTGTAGAAAATGCCGGTTCGGTATTTCTGGGGCATATGGCTCCCGAAGCGGCAGGGGATTATATAGCCGGTACCAACCATGTACTGCCCACTAACGGATCGGCTCGGTTCTCATCGGGATTATCGGTCAGCGATTTTGTGAAAAAGATTTCATATATTTATTACACAAGGGATACATTAGCACAAGTCAAGGATAAAATCATAACTTTCGCCGAAGCTGAAGGTTTGGATGCCCACGCAAATTCTGTCAGGATAAGATTTAATCAGGAAAGAGGATAACATGGATTTTACCGTATCTGATATGAAAAACCTCGTTGCATATACCCCCGGAGAACAGCCGCGGGATATGGATTATATCAAATTGAATACCAACGAGCTGCCTTATCCTCCGTCGCCGGATGTTATAAAAGCTTTGTCTGATTTTAACCCCCGGCTGTACCCCGACCCGGCATCCGGCAAATTAAAAGCCGCGATCGCCGAATATTATAATTTGCGTAAGGAAAATATTTTTGTGTCCGCAGGAAGCGACGAAGCCCTCTCTTTTGCGTTCCGCGCTTTTATTGCCGGGGAAAAGGTTTTCTTTGCCGACATAACTTATGATTTTTATCGTGTTTTTTCGGCATATTATAACGCTGCCGCAACCATGATACCTTTATCTGAAAATTTTCGCATAAACGTTTCGGATTATCACATTGCCGGTGATAACAGTACAATAATAATCGCAAATCCCAACGCGCCCACCGGATTGTATCTCAGTAACAATGAAATTGAAGAATTGTTGTTGCAAAATCCACGCCGGCTTGTTATAATAGATGAAGCTTATATAGATTTCGGCGGAAATTCCGCTCTTGGTCTGACGAATAAGTACAATAATCTTTTGATAATGCGGACTTTTTCAAAATCCCGGGGGCTTGCAGGACTGCGGTTAGGTTTTGCCGCAGGCGCTTCCCCGCTTATCGAGGCTCTGGAAAAAGTTAAATATTCCTGCAACCCCTATAATGTTAATATGGCGGCACAACTGGCAGGTACGGCGGCGATCTGCGATGACTTGTATTTTCAAAAAACCGTAAAAGCCGTGACTAATACCCGCGAAAAGCTTAAAGAGAACCTTATCGCAATGGGCGCAAAAGTCACCGACAGCATGGCGAACTTTGTGTTTGCTTCCTTTCCGGGTATAAACGGCGGCGAAATATACTCAAAGTTAAAAAAGCGCGGTGTACTTGTTAGATATTTCGACAAACCGCGGATTCGCGAATATGTGCGTATAACAATCGGAACCGAAGCGGAGATTGACAGCTTGGTTGAAATATGTGCAAACGAGTTTTTTTAGTTTTTTGATAATTAAGCAAGAAAGAAGTGAGTTCCAATGAAACGCACAAGTAAAATTGAACGCAAAACCAGCGAAACCAACATAACCTTGGCTTTGGACATTGATTCGTGCGGCGGCTTCGACGGAACCTCCGGCATAGGGTTTTTCGATCATATGCTGTCTGCTTTCGCGAAACACGGACGTTTCGGCATAACGTTAAAATGTGACGGCGATCTGCATATCGACGGACACCATACCGTGGAGGATGTCGGAATCGTTTTGGGCGCAGCTTTTAAGCAGGCCGCAGGAAACATGAGGGGAATAGAACGTTTCTCGGATATTTTTATGCCAATGGACGAAACTCTGGTTCTTGCCGCCTTGGATATAAGCGGACGCGGACATTTGCGGTACGACTTCCCTCTTCCGGCGATTAAAACCGGCGATTTCGACATACAGTTATCCCGGGAGTTTTTTCAATCTTTCGTCCGGAAATTCCCCTTGACATTACATTTGAAACTTATCCACGGCGAAAACATACATCACATTATAGAAGCAACCTTCAAAGCGGCAGCGGTTGCATTAAGAAAAGCTCTGACCGTTACAGGCGATAATATTCCGTCATCCAAAGGAATTCTGGTTTGAAAGCAGGTTCAGTAACCTCTTTTTCATTTTTGTGTGTTCCCCAACTTGGAGTAAAATTAGACCTCCCCGGGAATTAAAACGCGATATACGGACACAGATGATTTTTCGTCAAGCAAGGCACAATTTTGACGAGAATATCCTGGATATTTGAGGATAAATTAACGCCGTGTGACGGTGGTCTATTATAATAACATCGCTGTACCTGAAAGGAGTGGAACATTCGTATGAATATTTTTCCCGCTATAGATATAAAAGACGGAAAGGCCGTAAGACTTTTACAGGGCGATTATGATCAGGTCACCGTGTTTAATCAAGACCCCGCATTTGTCGCTTCCGACTTCAAAAAACAGGGGGCCGAATTTTTGCACATCGTTGATCTTGACGGTGCGCGGGACGGAAAATTCAAAAATTTCAAAACCATTGAAAGAATTATAGCAACGGGCATAAAATGTCAGGTAGGCGGCGGTATACGCGACCTTGAAAGCTGCGAGTGTTATCTGTCTATCGGAGCACAAAGGGTTATTTTGGGAAGTGCTGCGCTAAATGACGAATTCCTGCAAACGGCACTGGACAGATTCGGCGAAAAAATTGCGGTCGGGGTAGATGCACGCAAAGGAAAAGTTGCGATCAAAGGCTGGCGGGAAACTTCGGAGCTGGATTCCGTTGAGTTTTGCAAAACACTTTCAACTAAGGGTATAAAGACCATAATATATACCGATATATCCCGTGACGGCATGATGAGGGGAACAAACCTTGAAATCTACCGTTTACTGCAATCCGAAATCAACGCAGAAATTATTGCATCCGGCGGCATAAGTTCGATGGAGGAACTTTCCGCCTTGAGCGATATGGGAATCTACGGCGCAATATTAGGCAAAGCAATATATATCGGAGCGATTAATCTTGCAGAAGTGAATTTGAAATTCGGAGGTAAAGTATGATCATAAAAAAAATTATTCCATGCCTGGATGTACGCAACGGTAAAGTCGTAAAGGGCAGACAATTCCGGCAAATCACGGATGTCGCCGACCCTGCCGAACTCGCGAAAAAGTATAACGAGCAAGGTGCGGATGAATTGGTTTTTTACGATATTACAGCTACTGCGGAAGGTCGTGAACTGTTTGACGACGCGTTAAAAAAGGTTATAAAGGAAACTTTTGTCCCCCTTACGGCCGGCGGCGGGATCAACACGATAGAGGATTGCGGACGGCTGTTAAATATGGGCGCGGATAAAGTCAGCATCAACTCAGGTGCGCTGCGTGACCCGAATCTGGTAAAAAATGCCGCTTCAAAATACGGCAGTCAGTGTATTGTTTTGTCCATGGACATAAAACGCGCACCGGACGGCAGGTTTATGGTGTATTCCCATGTCGGGATACAGGAAACCGAATACAGTGCGGTCGATTGGGCAAAAAAGGCGGAGGCAGACGGTGCCGGGGAGCTTGTAATAAATTCTATCGACACCGACGGCGTAAAAGAGGGGTTCGATTTGCAAATGCTTCAAGTTATCGCAAAATCAGTCAGCATCCCTATTGTTGCCTCGGGCGGTGCGGGCAAAACAGAAGATTTCATCGAGCTTTTTAAATCCATTGATAATGTTGACTCGGCTCTTGCCGCCTCTATTTTCCACTACGGCGAAATAAACATAAAAGAATTAAAAACCACTCTTCTTCAAAACGGAATAAACGTCCGCATATAGTTAACCGTCAATAGACCTCCCCGGGAATTAAGACGTGATGCATGAACGCAGATAATTTTTCATCAAACAAGGCAATTTTGACGGAAATATCATGAATATTTGAGGATAAATTAACGCCGTGTGACGGTGGTCTAATAAATCAATAATTATAAGGATCGAAATATGCTGGAACAATTTGAATACACCGGCGGCGGAATTTGCGCGGCACAGGGATTTTACGCTAACGCAATATATTGCGGACTTTCCGAAAACCACGATGAACCGGATCTTGCGCTTATATATTCGGACGAACCCTGCCGGGTCGCTTTATATACGTCAGCGAACAAATTCAAGGGCGCTCCGCTGAGTATTTCCACCCTTTCGGTTACACAGGGCGATGTGCGCGGAATATTGATAAATTCGAAGATCGCTAACTGTTATGACTACGAACAGGATATACACACTGCGGGCTTATGCGTAAAATCTGCATCCCATGTTTTAGGCGGGAACTTTCTGAACGCAAGTGCCGGAATAACAAATATCCCGCTGGATTCCGAAAATATCATTTGCAATATGACGGATTTGGCGACGAATTTGTCGCTGAACGGTTCGGAACTAGCATCAAGGGTGCTTAGAAGCAACCCCGCGGTAAACAACCAATATGCCGTAAAGTTTAACCTGAAAGGCAAAGAATGCACGATCGGGGGAATAACTTCTTCGGGAGCAGGGTTGGACACAGGTTATGCCGGGAACATTATTATCATAACTACGGATGCAAATGTTTCTAATTCCGTGCTTTCTCAAGCTTTAAAATACGCATCAAGGCTCACTTTTGATATGAAAGCGGGCCGCCCCACGGTAAATGATATGGCGGTCGCCCTATCCTCGCGCAAAGCGGGCAATCGTCCTATTATAATAAATTCTGAAAACTATGAAATTTTCGCTAATTCAATGTATTGGGTAATTCAAAACCTCACCCGTCAGATGATGGCATCATCCAGAGGCGCATCCAAATTGATCGAATGTGCTGTTTCCGGCGCTTATGACGAGCATTCTGCGAAATCAGTTGCAAAACTCACAGTAAACTCCAGAGAAGTTTCCGCGGCTTTATTCGACCCTAACGCAGGAAGATATGATTTAATTTTCGCAATAGGCGGACTGGGTGATGATTTTGACAGAAACGAATTGTCGGTTACGGTTTCTTCAGATTTAGGCAGATATTCACTTATGACGAACGGGGAGTTCATTGATTATAACAGGGATCTTGCGACCGTTGCGGTTTCGGGAGCGGAAATAAAAATACTTTTGACGATAGGCGAAGGGAACAGCACCGCTGTGGCATGGGGTTCGGATGCGGTTTGATATAATTTAACCGCTGTTCAAAGTAGACCTCCTCGGAAATTAAAACGTGATGTATGAACACAGATCATAACGTCGCGAAGTGGTTTTCTAGGAGGTCTAGTGACTCTTTTATGATTTACAGGCTTTTTTCGGTTTTATTTTTCGAACACCCCCTTTATAACATTTCAAAAAAACAAGCCGTTCCCGGATTTTGCCGGATGGCTTGTTTTTATCAGATTATGAATTAATTGTTTCCGCCGTTCCAATAGACCTCCTCGGAAATCAAGTACGCGACGGCTGGTGTCAGGGTTTTTAATTCGTGATTACATCCTTGGTGTCTTTATCGAAAATATGTATTCTGCCGACATCGACCGCAACCTGAATGACATCGCCTGCTCCCGCTGTTGAACGCGGAGAAACTCTGGCTGTAAGCGGTATATTTTCACAATTCAAATACAAGAATGTTTCTGCGCCCATAAGCTCGGTAACATCGACTTTACATTCGATTATACTGGCGTTTTCGGCGGACAAGTATATTTCTTCGTCATGAAGGTTTTCAGGACGTACTCCCAAAATAACTTCTTTTTCATCGTATGGCTCCAAAACACCCTTGCGGTTCTTAATTTCGGGCAGTTCTAAAAGATACTTTTTACCTTTGTAGGTTTTTGTCGCTTCGCTGCCGAATTCAACGTAAAACTTTTCACCTTTTTTGAGCACGACCGCATCTATAAAGTTCATCTGCGGTGAGCCTAAAAAGCCTGCCACAAAAGTATTGACCGGTTTATTGTAAAGGTTCTGAGGTGTGTCAACCTGCTGTATGAAACCCTCGTTCATAACGACAATACGGGTTCCCATCGTCATGGCTTCAACCTGATCATGGGTTACATACACAAAAGTAGTGCCCAAACGCTGATGTAGCTTGGAAAGTTCCGTACGCATTTGTGCACGAAGTTTCGCATCAAGGTTGGACAAAGGCTCGTCCAGCAAAAATACTTTTGGATTACGCACAATAGCACGACCGAGCGCCACACGCTGACGCTGTCCGCCCGAAAGAGCCTTGGGTTTACGGTCAAGCAGATGAACAATATCCAGGATCTGCGCTGCTTCTTCGACCAATTTCCTTATTTGATCCTTAGGAACCTTACGGATTTTCAGCCCGAACGCCATATTATCAAACACGGTCATGTGCGGATAAAGCGCATAGTTCTGAAACACCATCGCTATGTCGCGGTTTTTCGGTGCCATATCATTTACCAGTTTGTCGCCTATGTACAATTCTCCGTCGGTAATGTCCTCCAGCCCCGCAATCATACGCAGCGTTGTTGACTTACCGCACCCGGACGGACCAACAAGGATTATAAATTCCTTGTGAGCTATTTCCAGATTAAAGTCAGATACAGCGACCACTCCGCCGGGATATTTTTTATATATACCTTTCAAAGTTACGCTTGCCACAGTTCTTCCCCCTAAATTTCTGATTTTCCATTTCTCTCTGCAGAATACGATTTTAAATATCCGGTGTCGTTCCCACAGTATAATATAATAAATATAACATATTTTAAGTCAAAATAAAAGTGTTTTATTGCACAAACTTTTATTTTCATATTTAGATAAGATAACTAAAAAAGAAAAAATATGTATAAGCATGGCGAATTTTAAGGGATAATATTGTTAATTTGCGATAAGGCTTACAAAATTCAAAATTATTGGACAGGCGCACTAAAGCCGTGTATAAAACCGCCCTCAAGTATTGAGCATACGTTTCCGCCTATCACTTTTCCGTCCGAAACCAAAATGTCGGCGCGCACGCCCGCACTGTGTTCGGGATAATTTGTTATTTCGTAGGTGTATCTTTTTACCCGTTTGCCCCTGAATCCCGTTAAGTCGTATCCTTGCTCTTTCTGCATTTTGTTGTAGTCGAGGTAGACCTCATCAAATTCGGTGGGGATTATTATTTCTGCAACCTCAACCGGATCGCTCTTAGCTTGATAACCAAAAGAGCGAATAAATTCCAGGCGCTGCCCGTTATCTGTAGCATCGGTCTTTTTTTCCGGCTTTACGCCTGTTTGAGCGGTTGCCATAGAGCTGATGGCGTAGATTATCGTTAGAAATGCCGCCAATACCGCCACTCCTGCTGTTATTAATTTTAAACGCGATGTTTTAAACGATAATATAAACATTCTTACCTGCCCCGTCCTTAAATAATTATTGTATATAATTTATATGAAGGAACCCTCCGCTTAATACCATAAATCCTATACAATTTTTGCCTTGACAATATATAGCGGTACATATATAGTTAAACCAGACGGTATATAATAAACTTTCGTCACACGGCGTTAATTTATCCGCAAATGTCATGATATTCTCGTCATAATTTCCTTAGTTTGACGAAAAATCATCTGTGTCCGTATATCGCGTTTTAATTTCCGGGGAAATCTAATATTTTTTATTCGAGGTGATCTTAACGTGTCGTCAATTTTTACCGGTTCAATCAGCATCTCGCTTTTCGGCGAATCTCACGGCAAGGCGATAGGTGTCGTTATCGACAATCTCCCGCCGGGCGAAGAATTGGATATGGATAGAATACGTTCGTTCATGGCACGCCGTGCGCCGCGTCCTTCGGGGCCTGATCCCGCCGCAGCTGCATCAACATCGAGAAAGGAGCCCGACGAACCCAACATACTTTCGGGTGTGTTTGACGGGCGGACCACCGGAACCCCGTTAGCGTGCATAATCGAAAATGTCGGAAATCATTCCGGCGATTATCGTGATTTAAAGCATACACCGCGCCCGGGACACGCCGACTATTCCGGTTCCCTGCGTTACAAAGGGTATAACGATTTTCGCGGCGGCGGTCATTTTTCGGGAAGACTCACCGCGCCGCTTACTTTCGCGGGAGCGGTCGCCGCTCAAATTTTAGAACGCAGAGGTATTTTTTGCGGAGCTCATATATACTCGATAGGCGGAATAAAGGATAAAGCCTGGGACTTTACAGACATCAAAAAAGAAGACCTGCTTGCATTGCGCGGAAAAAAACTCGCCGTAATAAACGATGCTGCAGGAAAAAAAATGATGGATGCGGTAAAATCCGCGAAAGCAGACGGGGATTCGCTGGGCGGAATAACGGAATGCTGTGTTACGGGATTGCCTGCCGGGATCGGCTCCCCTATATTCGGCGGTCTTGAAAATATTATATCCGGCTTGGTTTTTGGTATTCCCGCGGTTAAAGGGCTGGAATTCGGAGCAGGGTTTGCGGTCGCGGACATGACCGGAAGTGAATGCAATGATGAAATGTATTACGAAAACACGGAACAAAGAACCGATATGCGAAATCCCGCTATAAAAATACAAAGCCGTACCAACAACAACGGAGGGATCCTGGGCGGGATATCCACCGGTGATCCCATTATATTCAGGGTTGCCGTCAAGCCTACACCCTCTATTTCCAAACCGCAAAACACCGTAAATCTTAGGGCAATGGAAAACACCGAATTGAGTGTGACGGGAAGACATGATGCCTGCATAGTCCCACGGGTCGTCCCGGTTATCGAAGCGGCGGCAAACATAGCGGTGCTTTCCGCGTTAAAAAGCGAATTAGCATTATGATAACAGAAAAAGAACACCGTAATACACATATCCGGCGCGAAGGCAGCAGCATGGTTTTGACCCTGCCCGGATTTTCGCTTGCCGGTACGGTAGATTGCGGACAATGCTTCCGATTTGAAAAAATCCCCCAAAAAGCAATTTCCGCCGATGTCTTTTTTGGAATAGCCGGTGATCGTGCCGTGCTTGCCGGGCAAGAGGGAAACGACATAACATTTTATAACACAAACGAAGACGAATTTTACGAGTTCTGGTATAATTATTTCGATCTGGACACAGATTATGAAAAATTGAAAAAAATATTTGCCGCTGATCCGGTTATGCGGGATGCCGTAAAATTTGCGGGCGGAATCCGGGTTTTACGCCAACAACCGTGGGAAACTCTGTGCAGTTTTATCATTTCACAAAACAATAATATCCCGCGGATAAAAGGCATTATACAACGGCTCTGTGAAAATTTCGGAAATCGGGTGCATATTTCCGTCAAGCCCGATAACAACATCCCGGCGCATATACGGGCGTTCTTCCGTGTGCTCGAAAATTCTTCCGTATTCAGCTTCCCGTCATATAAACGAATCTCCGCTTTGACTGACCGGGATTTATCGGTGATACGCGCCGGTTTTCGGGAAAAATACATTTTCGATGCGGCGCGCAAGCTGGCTTCAGGCGAAATTTCACTTGCCGAAATATCCAAAATGAGCAGCCAAAACGCGCGGCAAGCCCTGATGAAGATCAAGGGTGTCGGCCCTAAGGTGGCGGAATGCACGCTGCTTTTCGGTTTCGCGAGAACGGATGCTTTTCCCGTAGATGTGTGGATTTCGCGCGCTTTAAAACAGTACTACGCAGACGGATTCCCTGTGTTCATCAAACCCTACGCAGGGATCGCACAGCAAATATTATTTCACTATATCCGAAATAACCGGACATAAATAAGCCATAAGACCCATAAGGCAATGATAAAAAATTTCGGTTTACATTTTTTCGTTCTTATGTTATAATAACCTCACCCGTTACCTAAATCAAAGATTTAGAACAGGTCCCGAGAACATTGAAACATAGATAAAACGCATACGCTTTGTTTTATTTATGTTATAATTATTTCCGGATAAATCATCGTTAAATTAGGAGATTGTAATGACAGAAAACGTGCTGACGATCCTAACGCCGGTGTTCACTTTATTTTTGATGATAGCCGCAGGATTTGCTTCAGCGCATTTTAAAATGATCAGCCCGCGCGGAGCAAAACAGCTTATCAATCTGTTGTTGTTTGTCGTGAACCCTTGTCTTATTATCAACGCTTTTTATAACACCGAATACGCGCCGGACAAACTGACCGGCTTGCTGTGGATAGGTCTTTGCACCGTTGCCGCTCATACACTGGCAATCGTTATCGGTATGTTTTTTTTCAAAAAATCTGATAAAAAATCCTTGTACCGTTGTGCAATCGTATATTCGAATTGCGGTTTTATGGCTTTACCGCTGACCAAAGCGGTACTAGGTGATGAGGGTGTATTCTACGGTGCGATTTTTATCGTTGTTTCCCAGATTTTTCTTTGGACTCACGGCGCGGTTTCAATGTCCGGGGATATAAAGAATATATCCGTAAGAAAGGCTTTGTTGAATCCCGGTCTTGTAGGATCAGCTTTGGCTTTGGTCGTTTTTGTGTTCCCGGTTAATTTCCCCGCTCCGGTAAGCGGCGCACTTAAAATGCTCGCCGATGTGAATACCCCCCTCGCAATGTTAGTAATAGGAGTGTTCATTGCGCGCATGAAGTTTTCTACGCTGCTCAAAAGCCGGAATCTGTACATAGTATCTCTGCTTAGGCTTTTAGTTGTACCCGCTGTTTTGCTGCCGCTGTTCTATTTTTTGCCCATATCCCCTCTGATTTTTATGGCATCTTTGATTCCGGCGTGCGCCCCCGCCGCTGCGAACGTTGTTTTGTTTTCAGCGCGGTTCGGCAAGGACGAGGTAGAAGCAAGCCGTATAGTCACTTTTACCACAGTACTTTCTGTTTTTACTATGCCTGTATTTATAGCAATCGGACAAATGCTGGCATAAATAATATTTATAGAATAGGATGGTTTTATTATGTTTAAAAAATCGGTTATTATGATATGCGCAGCTTTGCTGATTGTTTTCAGCGCAGGATGCAGTATGGGGAGCGGATATGTATATAACGAAGATGCTACGGAATATGCGACGGATGATTATAATTATTACGCCCCGGAATACGCTAGGCTTACTCCAACGGAAGATTATGAATATGCCCCGGAAGACGACGGACTCACGGAATATGAAGATGCTGCAGGAAACCTGACTACCGATACCTGGCAAGGTTCGAAAAACACAGCATCAAATATCTCGTTATCGCGTAAAATTATATCTGAAGCGAATGCGAAAATTGAAACCGAAAATTTTGAAGCATCCCAAACAAACCTCGAATCCAAACTAAAGGAGTCCGGGGGTTATGCGCAGTCAACCAATCTCAACGGGGACGGAAGCGATAAGCATCCGCGTATATTGTCTATCGTTATGCGTATACCCAGTGAAAAGTTCGAGGGTTTTCTCGCAAGTCTGACGGATTTCGGCAACCTTTTGAGTTTGAACACCCGTGTTGATGATGTTACCGAACAATATTACGACAATGAAGCCCGAATAAAAATACTTGAAGCGGAAGAAACCGAATTGACCAAACTTATGGGTCAGGCGGAAAAAATGACCGACATATTCGCTATCCGTGAAAGGATTTCGAGCGTGAGATCTGAAATAGAGTCGCTGAAAGCACAGCAAAAGAACACTAATCTTCTTTCGGACATGGGGACGTTATCGCTGACCTTGACCGAGGTGAAAGCCATCACCCCGCAGTCACAGCAAAATTTGTTAAAGGACATAAAAGATGTTTTTGCTTCATCTGTTGAAGCACTTGCCGAATTTTTCAGATCATTATTGCTCGCTGTAATTTCTGTTTCGCCTTTTGTCCTGACATTGGCGGTCGTTGCTGTCCCCGTTGTATTAATCATTATGAAAATCAACAAGAAAAAATAGAAACAGGGCACATAGAAACAGGGCACGCCGAACAAGTCCGAAAAGTCCGAAATCCGGTTCACCAAAGATATTTAACTTATCAAGGGAACGTGTTCCGGATGACCGTATCATAAAGTCTTCAGGAAAGGAATTGCGTCGTTTCATGGTTTTTGTGCAGCCCGGCGCATATATCACATCGTGAAAATTTTAGTTTTCGGGGAAGTATTATGGGATTGTTTTGATTATAATCGCGTGATTGGCGGCGCACCGTTCAATTTTTGCGCTCATTTAGCGAAACTGTCAGGACTGAAAAAACCGGACACGCCTGAATTTCGGGTATCTTTGGTTTCTGCCGTCGGTAAGGATGTGCTGGGCGGTAAAGCCCGCAAAGTTATCCGCAATTACAACATAGCTGATGATTATGTCGCCGATGTAAATTATCCCACCGGAGTGTGCAAAGTTACACTCGCCGGGGATGGGACCCCGATATACGATCTCGGGGAGAACATGGCATACGATAACATTACCGCAGATGTCCGGGCAATAAACGAGGAAGGGAAGCAAGACTTTCTCTATTTTGGCACACTGGCTTTGCGGAATGCCGTATCAAAAAACACCCTGATACAAATTATTACCGAATGTGAATTCGGCGAAATTTTATGCGATATAAACATTCGTCAAAATTTTTACAGCACGGAATCCGTCCGGCTTTGTCTTGAGAGCTGCACCATGCTGAAGGTTTCCCACGATGAACTTTATGTGTTCGAAAAATTAGGGTTAATAAATGAAAAAACCGTAAACCCCGGCGAAAATCCTGACTACACCGAATTGTGCAAAGAACTTTCGCAAAGGTATAATATCAAAATTATTATAATAACAACGGGCAAGAACGGCGCAGCGATCTATGACGCCCGAAACGGAAAATTTTTATATTCCGAAAAGCCCCGCGGCAAACTGGTTTCGGCTGTAGGTGCAGGAGACAGTTTTTTGGCTTGTTTTACTTATAATTATCTGCACGAAAAACCTCTTGACGTATGTATTGCCCGTGCGGTAAAACTGAGCAGTTATGTTGTCACACAATTGGGAGCAGTCCCGGATTACAATTCGGAATTGATGGAGGAATTAATTTGAACGATTACAAAGAAAAGTACAGGCCGCAATACCATGTCACGCATCCGTCCGGCTGGCTGAACGACCCTAACGGAATGGTTTTTTCCGGCGGGGTTTGGCATTTGTTTTATCAGCTTGAGCCGCGCACAAAGTATGCCGGTCATGATAAATACTGGGGACACGCAATCAGCCGCGATCTTGCAAACTGGGAGATACGTCCCATTGCGCTGGAACCCGATGAACACGGTTCAATCTGGTCAGGTTCAGCTATTGTTGATTCCGTCAACTCCTCCGGGCTTTTTCCCGATGCACCAGATGCACCGGACAAACAGGGACTTGTTGCGTTCTATACTTCGGTTCCGGACAAGCAGCGCCAGAGCATGGCTTACAGTAAGGACGGCGGCGAAACCTGGATAAAATACAACAACGGCGCACCCATTATAAGCGACCGTGACGACCCGCTGGACTGCCCCGATTTCCGCGACCCAAAAGTTTTTTGGCACAACGAAAGCGATCAGTGGATGATGATCGTTGCCGGGGGACCGATACGGTTCTATTCCTCGAAAAATCTTATCGACTGGAAACCTGAAGGGATGCAAAACGATATTCATACCGAATGTCCCGACTTCTTTGAACTTGAAGTTAGCGGTACAAACGGAACGGAATCCAAATGGATACTTTTCGGCGGCGGGGTTTGGTACATGGTCGGCGGTTTTGCTAAGGTTAACGGCGTATGGAGTTTCGTACCCGACACAAACGAAAGGTATCCTTTTAATTACGGTATTGATGTTTACGCCGCCCAGACATTTTCAAACGCACCTGACGGACGGTGTATCAAGGTTGACTGGATGACCTTTATAGGTTATGCCGGCGATCGGGGTATACAGGATATAACGGATCCGTGGTGTCATGCGCTGACATTGCCTTACGAGCTGGGGCTCATCAAATATAAAGATACATTCCTTTTAACACAAAACCCCGTGAAAGAACTGGCTGTTCTGCGCGGTGAAGCATACAGCCGGGAAAATATCCGGGTGGAAGCCGGCACAAAAAATGTTTTGGAAGATTTGTCGCTTGCAATATATGAAATTGATGCTTTGATTGATGCGAGCTGCGGCGATGATTTTGGATTCCGGCTGCGGACAAACGCAAACGCGGACGAATTTACCGAAATACGTTACGATGCAGGCAAACAAACCCTGACGCTGGATCGTGCGAAATCGGGTGAAATTCCAACAGAACGTTTCCAAAGCGAATTCACCGCCGATATTGAGCCGGAAAACGGAAAAATCCGGCTGCGGATATTCGTGGACAATTCTTCGGTTGAAATATTCGCTCAAAACGGCAAAGTTGTTTTCACCGGTCTGATCTTTCCCGACCCGGCAAGCACAGGGTTGGAATTCTTTACCCGCAGCGCGGCAAAGATAGATTCGCTGAATATATACAAATTAAATCCCTCGATAAAATTTTAATATTTACTTTTCATAAAAGAAAAAAAGAAAAATTGATTTTTAGCAGAAAGGATGGTTTCTATGTTCCATGATTTGATTGATGCGGTGGGTTTTGTAACAGCCCGTGACCGGGAAGTCGGGGAGGCAATGCAAAAAGAGCTTACCCGGCAGCGCGACAATATCGAATTGATCGCAAGCGAAAATATTGTATCTCCTGCGGTAATGGCGGCAATGGGCAGCGTGCTTACCAACAAATACGCGGAGGGTTATCCCGGAAAACGTTATTACGGCGGTTGTGAGGCTGTGGATGTATCCGAAGATATAGCTATTGCGCGGGCAAAAAAGCTGTTTGGAGCTGATCACGCAAATGTGCAGCCGCATTCCGGCGCGCAGGCCAACAACGCCGTGTACTTTGCGCTTCTTCAGCCGGGTGACAAGGTTTTGGGTATGTCGCTTGCCGAAGGCGGACATTTGTCCCACGGTTCTCCGGTTAATATATCGGGGAAGTATTATGAGTTTATCCCTTACGGTGTTGACAAAGTTACGCATTTGATTGATTATGATAAATTGCACGAACTGGCGCTGCGTGAAAAGCCCAAACTTATCGTGGCCGGAGCCACCGCTTACCCCCGTGCTATCAACTTCGAAAAAATATCGCAGATTGCCGGAGACTGCGGCGCATATTTTATGGTGGATATGGCGCATATTGCCGGCCTTGTCGCAACGGGATTTCATCAATCCCCGGTTCCTTATGCAGATATTGTGACCAGCACGACCCACAAAACTCTGCGCGGACCCCGCGGCGGCTTGATCCTGTGCAAGGAAGAGTTTGCAAAACAAATGGACAGAGGTGTTTTCCCGGGCACACAGGGCGGCCCTTTGATGCACACAATAGCTTCCAAAGCCGTATGTTTCGGCGAAGCGATGTCAAATGAATTCAAAGAATATATCGGACAGGTTATAAAAAACGCGGCAGCTATGGCAAACGGTTTGAAAAAGCGCGGTATGGACCTTGTTTCGGACGGAACCGATACTCATCTTTTGCTTTGTGATTTAACCAAATTTGATGTTACAGGCAAGCAGCTGGAACGCGACCTGGACGAAGTGCGCATAACCGTAAACAAAAACACTATTCCCAACGAAACCCTCAGCCCCTTTGTCACCAGCGGAATCCGCATTGGAACCCCGGCTATCACTACCCGCGGTTTAAAAGAGGACGACATTGACGTTATCGCAGAATGTATATCTCTTGCCGCCCGTGATATGAGTGCGAACAAATCAAAAGTTTTGGATATGGTGAAAGGGATAACAAGTAAATATCCGCTTTATTAGACCTCCCCGGGAATTAAAACGTGATGTATGAACACAGATGATTTTTCGTCAAACAAGGCAATTTTGACGAGAATATCATGGATATTTGAGAATAAATTAACGCCGTGTGACGGGAAATCTTCCGTTCATACGTTGCGAAGTGATTTTCGAGGAGGTCTATTGAAACTACGGTTGATAGGGGTCTAATATATGTGAAATTTATTGAAATGGGGGACGTGCTTTTATGTCCGCACCGCTTGCAGATCGTTTCAGACCCGATAATCTTGACGACGTTGCCGGTCAGAATCACATTCTCGGCGAAGGCAGACCTCTGCGTGCAATAATAAATTCGGGGAATATCCCTAATCTTATTTTTTACGGCCCGTCAGGAACCGGCAAAACCACCGTATCCCGTATTATTGCGAACAATACGAATAAACGTCTGCACAAATTAAACGGCACGAATATTTCGCTTGCGGATATTAAAAATGTCGTGAGTGAAATAGGGACGATGGCAGGACAGGACGGAATAATTTTATATATAGATGAAATACAGTATCTTAACCGAAAGCAGCAGCAAAGCTTGTTGGAATATATCGAAAACGGCGACATCACCCTGATCACGTCTACCACCGAAAATCCCTATTTTTACATCTATAACGCTATTTTAAGCCGGAGTACGGTTTTTGAATTTAAGCCCGTCCCGCCCAATAGCATAGAAAAACGGATACGGGCAGCTTTCTCGCTGCTGGAAGCTGAGCTGGGTGTAAAAATTAACGCTCGGGACGATGCTGTGGAATATATCGCAAAAGGATGCGGCGGCGATGTTAGAAAAGCGATAAATACCGTCGAGCTTACGGTACTCGCCGCGCCTTTGTCCGCGGCTCCAAAACGTAAAGACATCACGCTTTCTCTTGCCGCCGAGCTTACTCAAAAAAGTTCTATGAACTACGATAAAAACGGCGAACAGCATTATGATCTTGTGTCCGCATTGCAAAAATCCATACGCGGTTCTCATGCTGATGCCGCACTGCATTACTTAGCGCGGCTCTTGTCTGCGGGAGATATTTTATCCCCTTGCCGCCGTCTGCTGGTTATTGCGTGCGAAGATATAGGGCTTGCTTATCCGAACGCTATCCCGATCGTTAAGGCGTGCGTAGATTCAGCGATACAGCTCGGAATGCCTGAAGCAATGATCCCGCTTGCGAATGCCGTCATATTGCTTGCAAACGCTCCTAAATCCAATTCCGCTTTCGCCGCCGTCAAGCAAGCTGTCGCAGATGTTGAGAACGGTTTGGGCGGAGAATTCCCTCGTTGTTTGCAAAATAAACATTTTGACGGCGAAGGCTCTGAACACACCGGACAAAACTATCTCAACCCACATGATTTTCCGAATCATTATGCAGAACAAACGTATCTTCCGCACAACCTTGAGAACAGGCAGTATTATAAATACGGCGACAACAAAACCGAACAAGCGGCAAAAATGTATTGGGACAAAATTAAAGATATTCCCGCCGCGGTGGATATAACAGCGGATATTCACGGAAAGAAAAAACCGAATATTTCATAGGTATGGTTATGTTACAGGATTATCTTATATGCAATTTATTGTAATTTTCATGCTAATATTGCGAAAATATATAATTAATGTATTGACAAATTGCTTGAGAACTGGTATATTATTAGACAGTATCAGATAACATAAAATTGAGAATCTGTGTTGTCAAAAATTCAATAAAAGGAGTGCATATAATGAAGAGAGTGTTCAACAGAAAGCTTTTTCGCAGTTTAGGGGCGGTTACCTTATCCCTGGTTTTTACCCTGGTTTTTGTGTTTCAGGCTGTTCCTCCGGTTTTGGCGGCTCAACTCAGAACGTATGACAATACGGCTGCCACAGCAGACGAGCTTGTTTTAGGCGCACCTTCCACTTTCGGCGAAGCGCAGCCGATAGCGGCCGATTATATTTATTTACAATACCAATGGAAAAAATTCACAATCGAAAACCCGTCCATCGTTACGGTGGAAATTGCCGCCGGCATTAAAGAAAACACCGGAACCGGCTGGCGGGAAAACCAACTGCAAATTCAGCTATATCAGCCAAACGGAAGCTCGACAATGGCCAATGAAGCGGGAAGCTCTACGGCTACAAGCGTGATAAGCAGTGCGGTGGAGCCCACCGCCACCGTAACCTATAAACTTCTGCCCGGGACTTACTTTGTCCGTGCGGGCAGCACCACGGCCAACAACGGGTACGGCACGGTAACCGTAACGGCAGTACCGCAGACCGGTCTTACTCCAAAAGGGGACAGTTTGTTATTGGCGGAGGAAGTCGAGCTGGATACGGAGTATAAAGGCATAATCGGCTATCAAGGAAAATTGACCGGCACCAGCTATGGGCGCGACACCATCAATTACTATAAATTTACAATCCCGGAAAACAATTTTGGGCTTACCTTGTCTGTTACCCGTCAGGATGCAACGCAGCAATTTTATATGTATGCTGAAATAAGAAATGCGTCAAACAACAGGGTTGGAAGCAGCCTTGACTTGCAATACAATCCGTCCGGAACGCAAGACATTACCGTTTCAACCGCAGGAACCTATTATTTATATCTTTACAATACCAGCAGGGGCACGGAATTTACTTTTACCCTGTCCGGTCAGACACACCCGGAATTTAACAATACATGGAACAACGCCGAAGCCTTTAACCTCAATCAGCAAACCGTTTTTGGCGCACCGCAGCCAAACGCAATTTATGGACATTATTTGAATTACCAATGGAAATATTTCGAAGTCTCAACAATCTCCGTTCTTACCGTCGATGTTCAAATTGGACAAAAAGAAAATCCGGATTGGAGAAACAACGATTTGTCCATCACACTCTATCAGCCCAACGGCACTTCAACTATGAGTCCGGTCGGTACCAGCTCCTCCTCCATATCGGTAAGAACCGGAGGTACCGAAACCGCAAGCGTGCAATATAAAGTAATTCCCGGTATTTATTATGTTCGGGCGAGTTCCGGCTCTCAATCCACTTTAAACGGGTATGGCACGGTAACCGTAACGGCGGAACCGGTGACCGGGCTGTCGCCCAAAGGGGACACCCTCCAGACCGCCGCGCCGGCCGCCTTGAATACACTGCACCAAGGTGCTGCCGGATATTTCGGGAAACCGGGCAGCGGCACCAGCTATGGGCGGGATTCCAGCCACTGGTACAGCTTCACCATCCCGCAAAACAACTACGGAATCTCCCTTACCGTTTCGCGGACGAATGAAACGGAATCTATTTCCCTATACGCTTACATAAGAAACGTTCAAAATAATTATATAGGGGAGACTCTTAACCTCTACACCTCTCCTTCCGGCACAATGGAGTACACTTTCCCAACAGCGGGAACCTATTACCTGTATATTTCCAACAGTTCCAGTGCGGCAATAGAATTTACCTTCCGAATGGACGGCGTTGCGCCTACCACCATCACCATGCTGCCCTCGGCCAACATGGCGATTGGCGGGACCCTACAGCTAACGCCAAATATTTTACCCGCCACACCGTCCCGTTCTGTTACCTGGACAACCGGAAACTCCAGCATCGCTACCGTCAGCACAAACGGATTGGTAACCGCACACAGAGCAGGTTCAACCTTTATTCGGGCATCCGTCGATGGTGTTAGTTATGCTTCCGCCACTTGTTATATCACCGTTACGGAAACGCACAGACCTACCTTGCCAACCATTACCCTTCATCCTGCCGGTGCAACCACCGTCAATCTGAAGGCCGCTACTGTTCTTACAACGGCGGCAAACCCCTCGCCCGGCGGCACGGTAAGCTATCAATGGTTTTCTAACACTAGAAACAGTACAACAGGCGGCACCAGAATCAGCAACGCAGTTTCGGCGCGCTATACCGTTCCAACCACCAGTGCCGGCACACGTTTTTATTACTGTGTGATCACCAATACTCTGCCGGGTAACGTAAGTGCCGCGGCAACCACACGGGTTGCTTCGGTAACGGTTAGAAGAGCGGCCGCCGTCGCGCCGAAAATCAGCAAACAACCAAAAGGCAAAACTATAAAACGAAGAGCTTTACACACTCTGCAGGTTACCGCACGGGCGAATCCCGGAGTTCTCAGTTATCAATGGTTTAGAAGCAGTAAACAAAAAACCGGCTTTAAGAAAATTTCGGGTGCTGCGGGCAAAAGCATACGCTACAGAGTGCCGAGCAGCAAACGCGGAACTGTTTATTACCGCGTTGTTGTCACAAATACCGATGCAAATTCGACAAAACGCACAACAACGACAAGCAAAACCGTTAAGGTGAGGGTACGGTAGGAGATTTTTTAAGGCGGGTGCATATTGCGCCCGTCTTTTTTTGTATGGAACAGACTTTAAAGACTTTAAAAAATCGAAAAACGAGGAAACTCATACTAATCCCACATTAAAATCATCGTTTCAAACTTCGTTCGTTATTCGTTTTTCTTAAAAAACTACTCACTCGTTTTCAACGGTTTTTAAAATGAGATTAGTATCAAAAAAAGAAATAGTGATTGACAACCGGCATCTTCTTATGATATACTGAGTTCTGATAAACAAGGGCGTTTATCGGCGAAACTGATCATGTTAGTTTGCCGGTAGACACCTTTATTTCTTTTCCGGTTACATTTGACGGATTATTATTAAAACTGCGGTAAAAAAACCGTGAATATTGACAAGGAGTAACGTAAAAATGAATAATAAAATTGTGTTGGCTTATTCCGGCGGTCTGGATACCACCGTCATCATACCGTGGCTTAACGAAAACTACGAATCCTGCGAAATTATCGCCTGCTGTGTTGATGTAGGTCAGTGCGGTAATTATGATGAATTGCGGGAAAAAGCAATGAAAACCGGAGCAGACAAAGTATATGTAATAGATGCCCGGGAAGAATTCATGACCGATTATATTTTTCCGATGATCAAAGCCAACGCAGTTTATGAGGGGAAATATCTTCTCGGCACTTCGGTGGCGCGTCCTTTGATCGCAAAAAAATTTGTGGATATCGCGCTCAAGGAAAACGCGAACGCAATTTGTCATGGAGCAACGGGTAAGGGTAACGATCAAATTCGTTTTGAATTGACTATTAAGGCTTTTGCTCCGTGGTTGAACGTCATTGCGCCGTGGCGTATATGGGATATAAATTCCCGCGAGGACGCTATGGCGTATTTAAAGGAACGCGGAATAGAAGCTCCCTCGTCAAAAGAGCAGAATTACAGCCGCGACCAAAATTTATGGCATTTGAGCCACGAGGGGCTTGAACTTGAGGATCCGGGGCTGGAACCGAATTACAGACATATTTTGCAGCTCTCCGTTCCGCCGGAGGATGCGCCTGATTCGCCGGAATATGTAGATATAGCGTTTGAAAAAGGCATTCCGGTCAAACTCAACGGGGAAACACTTCCGCCGGTCGCGCTGATGCAGGCTTTAAATGAGATCGGGGGCAGAAACGGCATAGGCATCGTGGATATTGTGGAAAATCGAGTGGTCGGCATGAAATCACGCGGAGTATACGAAACGCCCGGCGGAACAATTTTATATGCAGCACACAGGGATCTTGAAAGTCTTTGCATAGACCGTCAGACCGAAGTATTTAAAAATAATGTTGGACTTGAGCTCGCAGAGCTTATTTATACCGGAGAATGGTTTACCCCGCTCAGAGAAGCGTTGTCGTCCTTTGTGGACAAAACACAGGAAATCGTGACCGGTTCGGTAAAATTAAAACTATACAAAGGCAACATCATATCAGCAGGCATAACCTCCCCTTATTCCCTGCATAACAAAGAATTATCCAGTTTTATAACCGGAGATTTGTACAACCATAAGGATGCCGAAGGATTTATCAATTTGCTGGGGCTTCCCATGACCGTCCGGGCATTGATGAAAAAGGAGCGTGGCCTTTAAATGTTATGGAGCGGTCGGTTTTCAGAGCATACAAATGAACAAGCGAGTCATTTCCATTCGTCTGTTTCGTTTGACCGGAGATTATATCAACAGGACATAAACGGAAGTATTGCTCATGCGCAGATGCTGGGGCGGCAGGGAATTATTTCAAAAGAGGATTCGGATTCGATTATAAAAACATTGGAAGATATTTTAGCTCAAATCAAGAGCGGGGAGCTGGGCATAGATCCTGATTCCGAAGATATTCATTCCTTTGTCGAAGCTGAACTTACCTCGCGTATCGGTGATGCCGGGCGGCGCTTGCACACCGGACGAAGCCGGAACGATCAGGTCGCTCTGGATACACGAATGTATATCAAGGACGAAACAGAAACGATAAACACTTTGATCCGAGAATTGCTTGAGGTTCTTTTAAAGCTGGCAAAACAGCATACTTCAACGATCCTGCCCGGATTTACTCATCTGCAAAAAGCGCAGCCTGTTACATTGGCGCATCATCTTCTGGCATATTTTCAAATGTTCCGGCGGGATATAAAAAGGCTGGCTAATTGCCGTGAGATTGCGGATGAAATGCCCCTTGGATCGGGTGCGCTGGCATCAACTGTTTATCCTATCGACAGGGATTTTATCCGGGAAAAACTGGGATTTGCGCGAATAACCGAGAACAGCCTTGATGCTGTGAGCGATCGGGATTTTTGTGTTGAGTTTGTGTCGGGACTATCCGTTATTATGATGCACCTGAGCAGATTTTGCGAAGAGCTGATCCTGTGGTCGGCAGATTCTTTTGATTTTATCGAAATTTCCGATGCTTATGCCACCGGTTCCTCAATTATGCCGCAGAAAAAAAACCCCGATATGGCTGAACTAATACGCGGCAAGACGGGACGCGTATACGGCAGTCTTATGGGACTTTTGACGGTGATGAAAGGCTTGCCGTTGGCGTATAACAAAGATATGCAGGAAGATAAGGAAATGGTTTTTGATGCCGCTGATACGGTGAAATCATGTTTAACCGTTTTCAAAGGAATGCTGGAAAGCACTTCATTTCACAAAGATATTATGTATAAGAGCGCTCTCGGCGGTTATACCAACGCAACCGATGCGGCGGATTGGCTGGTAAAAAAAGGTGTTTCCTTTCGAAAAGCGCATGAAATCGTCAGCAGACTGGTCAAATACGCTATAGAAAAAAAAGCCGCACTTTGTGAATTGCCGCTCGAAGAATACAAAAAAATATCCGATGTTTTTGACGGAACAATTTACGATGCTATATCCGTTGAGGCGTGTGTCGAAGCAAGAAACGCTCCGGGAGGACCGGCAGGCAGTGCTGTCGCAAAGGCGATCAAGCAAGCGGAGAAATTTTTATGCGGATCATAGAATCGTGTCAAATCGCAGACACCGTAGCAAAATTATGTGTACAGGCTAATGTTTGCGTGAATGAGGACATATTATCGGCATTGGAAACCGCGCGGGCCCGGGAGAAGACGCCGCTCGCACATTCGGCACTTGATATGCTTTTAAAGAACGCCGATATAGCAGCTCGTGAAAATCTGCCTGTTTGTCAGGATACCGGCATGGCGGTAGTTTTTGTTACCGTCGGTGCGGACGTTCACATTAACGGCAATATTGATAAAGCAATCAACGACGGTGTGCGCCGGGGCTATCGGGAGGGGTATTGCAGAAATAGCGTGGTAATCGACCCTGTGCGCCGCGTTAACACCGGTGATAATACGCCTGCTGTAATTTATTATGATTTTGCACCCGGATGTTCTTTACGCATAACTGTGGCACCCAAGGGTTTTGGCAGCGAAAACATGAGCGCAGTTCGTATGCTCAACCCATCCGACGGACTTGCCGGCGCAGAAGATTTTATCGTCGAAACTATACGCATAGCAGATGCAAAACCCTGTCCGCCTATTATAGCCGGAATCGGTATAGGCGGCACGATGGAAAAAGCCGCTCTCATGTCCAAGCAAGCATTACTTCTTGATGTGGATCATATTAATCCCGATCCGTTTTGGGCCGGAGTTGAAAACCGTTTACTTGAGCGTATCAACACTCTGGGTATCGGAGCGACCGGATACGGCGGCATCGCAACGGCTCTCGGTGTAAATATATTAACTTATCCCACACATATCGCCGGATTACCGGTTGCCGTTAATATCGGCTGCCATGCTAACCGGCACAGGACGGCTGTATTATGAAACAAATAACAACCCCTCTTTCAAATAAGGTTATACGGGATTTGAAAGCCGGTGAACAGATAATACTTTCGGGCACGATTTACACCGGCAGGGATGCCGCGCACAAACGAATTGCAGAATTGCTCGACCGCGGCAATCCGCTTCCGTTTGATTTTCAAGGACAAGCCATATATTATGCCGGTCCCTGTCCTGCTCCGCCCGGGAAAATTATCGGTTCTGCCGGTCCTACCACAAGCTCGCGGATGGATGAATATACACCCCGTCTGATACAAAAAGGGCTGCGGGTTATGATCGGTAAAGGCTTGCGGAATTCAGCGGTAATTGATGCCATACGTCAATACACAGGTGTATATTTAACTGCCGTCGGCGGCGCAGGAGCATTTTATTCTAAATGCGTGGAAAGTTCTGAAATCGTTGCCTTTGATGAGTTGGGCGCAGAAGCCGTTTTCAAGCTGACGGTTCGTGATATGCCGCTGGTGGTATCCATTGATTGCAAAGGGGATAGTATCTATGAACTACGCGAAAGAATCGTTGAAGAAACATTATGAATGGAACGGTAAAATTGAAATAGTCAGCAGGGTTCCGGTCAAAACGCAAACGGACCTATCCATAGCGTACACACCCGGAGTAGCTGAGCCGTGTTTGGCAATCCAAAAAGATATTAGCAAAAGCTACAGCCTGACCCGGCGTTCAAACACCGTCGCCATTATTACCGACGGTACGGCTGTTCTGGGTTTAGGAGATATAGGTCCCGAAGCCGCCATGCCGGTGATGGAAGGGAAGTCTGTGCTGTTCAAAGAGCTGGGCGGCGTAGATGCTGTTCCGTTATGCATACGCTCCCATGATGTGGATGATATTGTCAACACCGTACGTCTGCTGGCAGGCAGTTTCGGCGGGATCAACCTGGAGGATATATCAGCACCGCGGTGTTTTGAAATTGAACGCCGCTTAAAAGAATGCTGTGACATACCTATATTCCATGATGACCAGCACGGTACGGCGATTGTTACCCTTGCAGCGGTATTGAACGCCGTGCGCTTAACCGGAAAAAAGCTTAATGAGCTGTCAACGGTTATCAACGGAGCCGGTGCGGCGGGTATTGCGACCGCACGGCTTTTGGCTGACTCCGGCATGAAAAACATCATATTATGCGACCGCCGCGGAGCAATTTGGAAAGACCGCGGTGATCTGAACGCCGAAAAATTAAAAATTGCCGAAACTACAAACCCCGAAAACCGAAAAGGAGCTCTTGCGGATGTTTTGGTCAAAACGGATATTTTCATTGGTTTATCCGCGCCGGGTTGTGTTACCCCGGTTATGGTGGAGAGCATGAATAAGGATCCGATAGTATTCCCCATGTCCAACCCGACACCCGAAATAATGCCCGATTTAGCAAAAGCGGGCGGAGCGGCAGTAGTGGGAACGGGGCGAAGCGATTTCCCCAACCAAATCAATAACGCGCTGGCTTTTCCCGGTGTGCTCCGGGGTGCACTCGATGCAAAAGCCTCCGGCATTACGGAAGCGATGAAAATTGCCGCGGCAAAAGCGATAGCCGGATATGTTAAGGACGATGAGCTTACAGCCGATTATATATTGCCCAGCCCGTTATGCAGAGAGGTTGCGGCTTATGTAGCAAAAGCGGTGGCAAAAGCCGCTTCCTTCTCAGTATAATATCCCGTCTTCACAAAATAAAAAATACTAAAAGAAAGAAACCGGGTCTGCGTGAATAGTGCCTGTTGCGGCAGAGCGGCGGCATACTGTTGCGGCATACTGTTTTTAATGCGTATTCTCCTCATGTAACCCGGCATGGCGTTTAATATGCAACGAATATATCGCTGTTATGTGGAAAAAAGACCCGGCTTTGATGTTGCCGCAAAGTCTGTACAGACCGAATTATCCGAAGTTTTAGGGTTGCGTAAAATACAGGTACGGATTTTTAACCGTTATGATTTGCAAGGTTTTGTTCATGAACAGTGGGAGTCCGTAATAAACACCGTACTTAGCGAGCCTATGAGCGATGTTTATTACGAAGAACATCTTCCCCCTTTGCCGGCAAAAACCCGTTTATTGTACATTGAACCGCTGCCCGGTCAGTATGATGTCCGCGCCGACTCGTGCGAACAATGCATCCAAATACTTGTCAGCGGAAACCGGCCCGTCGTTAAAACGGCTTATGTTTATGCTTTCAGCGGCATTGACGATCTTGAGTTTAACCGTGTCAAGGCATATATAATAAACCCGTTAGAATATCAGGAAGCTTCTCCGGAAAAACCTGATACGCTGACGGTCAAAAATCTTCAATCACCCCCGGATATACCTGTCCTAAAAGGTTTTAAAAAAACAGAACAGCCGGACGAGCTAAAGGAAAAATTAGATTTGGCTATGTCTTCTGACGATCTTCGTTTAATCAAAGCGTATTTTCAGCACGAACAACGCGATCCTACCCTGACCGAGCTGCGGGTTATAGACACATATTGGTCAGATCATTGTCGTCACACAACTTTCAATACCGTCATTAATTCGGTGAAAATTAAAGATGCGCGAGTGCAAAAGGCTTTTGATTCGTTTTTATCCGTCAACGGAAAAAGACCCGTAACCATGATGGGTATAGCTACCGCCGCCATGCGGCATTTTAGCGGTCAGGGTAAATTACCCATGCTCGATATATCCGAGGAAAACAATGCCTGTACCATACAAATAAAAGCGGATTTCGCACACGGTCAGGAAGACTGGCTTTTATTCTTTAAGAACGAAACTCATAACCATCCTACCGAAATAGAACCCTACGGCGGCGCATCCACCTGTATTGGCGGCGCAATACGCGACCCCCTTTCGGGACGGGCTTATGTTTATCAAGCCATGCGGATCACGGGTGCGGGCGATCCCGGAAGTCCGCTGGAAAACACCCTGCCGGGAAAATTGCCGCAACGCAAGCTTACCATTACCGCCGCCGAAGGCTTTTCATCCTACGGTAATCAAATAGGACTTGCCACCGGCTATGTCAAAGAATTGTACCATAACGGATATATCGCAAAACGTCTTGAAACGGGAGCGGTGGTCGGTGCCGCGCCGAAAAGTTGGATAAAACGGGAACGCCCGTCTCCGGGCGACATTGTAGTTCTGCTGGGCGGACGTACCGGCCGGGACGGCATCGGCGGAGCTACCGGCTCATCCAAAACACACGGAACAGATACTGCATCCGTATGCGCGGCAGAAGTTCAAAAAGGCAACGCACCGCAGGAACGAAAGCTTCAACGATTATTCCGAAATCCGGACGTAACCGGATTGATCAAACGCTGCAATGATTTCGGTGCCGGCGGAGCTTCGGTTGCGATTGGCGAACTTGCCGGCGGTGTTGAAATTGATTTGGATGTTATTCCCGTAAAATATGAGGGTTTGGACGGAACAGAGCTTGCCGTATCCGAATCCCAGGAACGTATGGCGGCGGTAGTGTCGGAGAACGACCTCCCTGCCCTGATCCGTTACGCCGAAATGGAGAATATCGAAGCAACTGCGGTAGCCCGTGTGACCGAAAAACAACGGCTTGTTATGGTCTGGCGCGGTAAAAAAATTGTGGATATTGAAAGAGAATTCTTAAATACAAACGGAGCGGAACGAAATGCCGCCGTCACGGTTCCGATGTTGTCCAAAAAAAAGACGCCGTCAGCCGCAATGACATTGAAAGAAAAGATTTTCCGGCTATGCAATGATTTGAATTTTTGTTCGCAAAAAGGTCTGGTCGAACGTTTTGACAGTTCTATCGGCACCGCAAGCGTTTTCATGCCGTTCGGCGGAAAATACGCACTAACAGAACTGCAAGTTATGGCGGCTATGATTCCCGCGCTTAAAACGCGGACCGCTTCGGTCATGGCATATGGGTTTGACCCGTACTTCACCGAAAAGGATCCTTTTGGCGGTTCGGCTTGGGCTGTATTGTCCTCCGCGGCTAAGTTGGTTGCATCGGGTATCAATCCGGATACAATACATCTTTCATTGCAGGAATATTTTCCGCGCACTAATGACGATCCGGTTCGCTGGGGTAAGCCGTTCGCCGCTATGCTGGGAGCTTTTTCGGCGCAAATGGGGTTGAATCTTGCAGCGATTGGCGGCAAAGATTCTATGTCCGGCAGTTACGGGGATCTGGATGTGCCGCCCACATTAATATCGTTCGCTGTCGGAGTATGTGATGCAAAAGAACTGATAAGCCCGGAATTTAAAGGCACAGAAAATCCTGTTTATTTGCTGGAAACACCGATGGATTCGGATGGACTGCCGGATTATGCGGCATTAAGGAACTTATGGGAAACTTACGTCAAATTGTGCCGCGAGAGAAAAGTTTTGTCGGCATGGTCATGTGAGTCCAGCGGTGTCTACGGCGGAATAATAAAAATGGCAATGGGTAATATGATCGGCTTTTCCAGCATTAGGAACGATTCTACTATCGTAAACGATGAATTCTTTGACCGCCAATGGGGTTCAATATTGTTTGAATCCTCAGACAAACTGAACGGCTTCCGGTTAATAGGCTATACACAAAAAACTCCCGTACTCGAATTAAACGAAACCGTTTTGCCGTTGAAAGATATTCGCAGCGCATGGGAATCTCCGCTGGAGAAAGTATTTCCGGTAAAAACGGAACAGTCCGGCGACATCCCTATAATTTCCGACACGAAACAGGCGGTGCCGAGAAAGGGATCGTCTTTTGCAAAACCCAAAGCTATTATCCCCGTTTTCCCCGGAACAAATTGCGAATACGATACAGCGGCAGCAATAGAGCGTGCAGGCGGTATTTGCGAGGTTGTGCTGATCCGCAATTTAACACCTGATCAATTACAATCCTCTGTTAATGCGCTGGAAAAAGCAATAACTTCTGCTCAAATGATCGTTTTTCCGGGCGGATTTTCAGGCGGCGACGAGCCGGACGGTTCGGGGAAATTTATTGTATCTCTCCTGCGAAATCCCCGCTTAACCGAATCTGTCCGGGAATTAATCGAAAACAGGGACGGCTTGATTTTAGGTATATGCAACGGTTTTCAAGCGTTGATAAAACTGGGACTGCTCCCTTACGGTCAAATCAGAAATATGACTCCCGATTGTCCCACCCTGACATTCAACCGTATCGGACGGCATCAATCATTATATGTTTCGACCCGTGTAGCTTCTGCGGCTTCCCCGTGGCTTTCCAAATGTACTGTCGGTGAAGTAACTGTTCAGCCTGTATCTCATGGCGAGGGACGTTTTACCGCATCGCCGCAAATGTTGAAAGCTCTAAAGGCAAATAATCAGATTTCTTTTCAATACGCCGACCATAACGGCAACCCTTCAATGGACATTTCTTGCAATCCAAACGGTTCCGTATGGGCGATCGAGGGTATATGCAGCCCGGACGGGCGTGTATTGGGAAAAATGGCGCATACTGAACGGTATAACGAATATACGGCAAGGAATATACCCGGAAATAAGGTTTTACCCCTCTTCGAAGGCGGAATAGATTACTTTAAATAGTAAAAGGAGCGTAGCAATGTGCGGGATCGCAGGATTTAACGCAAATAATACGGAAATTTTATCTGCAATGTTAAAAAGAATCGAACATCGCGGTCCTGACTCGGAGGGGCGATATTTGAGCGATGATGTTTCGCTGGGTATGCGAAGACTATCCATTATAGGATTAGAGGACGGAAACCAGCCTATTTTCAACGAGGATAAAACCATCGTTATTGTTTTCAACGGCGAAATATATAATTATGCCGAACTCAAAGAGCAATTAACCGAAAAAGGGCATATTTTTACCACCCACACAGATACCGAAGTTTTGATCCACGCCTATGAAGAACATGGCGACGATTTTGTCACATATCTGCGCGGGATGTTTTCGTTTGCGATATATGATATTATTAAAAAACGGCTGCTGTTTGCCCGGGACTATTTCGGCATTAAGCCTTTGTATTATTATTATCGCAACGGTCTGTTTTTGTTCGGTTCCGAAATAAAAAGTTTTTTAGCTCATCCCGATTTTGTTAAGGAATTGAACACAAAAGCTCTCGCTCATTATCTTACATTCCAATATTCGGTGTTAGATGAAACATTTTTTAAAAGCGTTTATAAGCTAAAGCCCGGTCACAGGCTGATATATGAAGACGGTAAAATTACGACAAACCGTTATTTTGAGCCCGATTACAAACCTGAACCGTTAACCTTAGCGCAAATTACCGCGGATATAGACAAAACCGTCAGCCGTTCTATTCAGCTGCATCAACAAGTCAGCGATGTAGAAGTAGGTTCTTTTTTGTCCGGCGGCATTGACTCAAGTTATGCAGCAGCGTGTTTCAAAGGGAAAAAGACTTTTACCGTTGGATTTGATTATGAAAAGTATAACGAAATACCTTACGCAAAAGAATTATCCAAAGCTATCGGTGTTAAAAATCATTCTGAGATCATAACAACGGAAGAATACTGGGAGCATCTCCCGAAAGTACAGTATCATATGGACGAACCGTTAGCTGATCCCTCGGCGGTCGCTTTGTACTTTGTTAGCCGCATAGCATCAAAATATGTAAAAATCGCATTGTCGGGCGAGGGAGCTGATGAACTTTTTGGCGGCTACAATATATATAGAGAACCTATCAGTCTAAGATTATTTAATTTTTTACCCAAACCTATCCGTAGATTTTTCGGAAAAACAGCCTTACTTATTCCTTTTAACCTAAAGGGTAAAAATTTTTTTATCAGGGGCAGTAAAACACTGGACGAACGGTATATAGGAAACGCATATATCTTCAACCCAAAAGAACGGGAAAAGATTTTAAAAAATACACAGAATAATATACCGCCGGAATCAATAACGCGTCCTTATTTCAAAAGATATAAAAATCACGACGATATAACTAAAATGCAATTATTAGATATTAATCTTTGGATGACGGGAGATATACTGCTGAAAGCGGACAAAATGAGCATGGCACATTCTTTGGAAGTCAGGGTGCCGTATTTGGATAAAGAGGTTTTCCGAACTGCATCAAAAATCCCGGTAAACTATCGTGTTAACAAAAAAGGTACAAAATACGCGTTCCGGCAGGCTGCAAAAGCCCATTTGCCTGATAAATCCGCAATGAGAAAAAAACTCGGTTTTCCTGTGCCGATACGCATATGGCTGAAAGACGACAAGTATTTTAATATTGTGAAAAGTTATTTCACCGGACATGCCTCAAAAAAATATTTTCATACCGAAGTTTTGCTAAAACTTTTATACAGGCATAAGCAGGGTAAGGCGGACAATAGCCGTAAGATATGGACTATATTTATGTTTTTAATATGGCACGAACAATATTTCGATGAAAATCATGAAAATTAAACATTGCCGCCCCGGTTAAAATTTTAACCGGGGCGGCAAATTATTTTTATAATATAGAAAAACCGGGCTCGCTTCCGTTGCTTTATGCAACGGTGCTTTATGCAACGGTTTTTTTATTTGCAACGAAAAGTTTATCAAAGATTTCGCAGATTAACTTTTGTTGATCGTTACGTCTACTCCATCCGGTGAATTCCAGTACCTAAACAGTGCCGTCGAAGTTTTGCTGTTATATTTGCAATCTATTTTTATTTCTTTACCATTCAAAACAGCTTTGACTTTTTCCGGCTTTTTAGGCAGATAGATCCTCATGCTTGCCATAACGTCTTCCGGTCCGATCGCGGTGAATTTTATCCTCTTTTCTGTTTCCTTGAAATTTGCAACCCTGGATGAAACCGCAAGTATTTGTGCCGCTGAACCTTTGTCGATCTTACCCGCATCAATGTATAAACCTACACTGCCTGGTTGCAATACGGGATCTTTCTCTATCTCAATAAGCGGAGTGAAAAGGTTAAAATAGGTTCCTTTCAGGGTATGCGGTTTGCTGTATTCAGATTCGTCCATAACGGCTGTGATAACATACTTGCCGCGCCGCAAAATTATTTCGGCCCGCTTGTCCCAGCTGACCCCCCGGGCGTTTAACGCCTGTTCAACAAAATTGCGGTATTCGGCGGCCTTGGGTTTTTTGAGCGCAATATTTTTCGGATCCACGGTCATTTTGCAAACCCAGCCTTTACCTGCCTTGGTAATAGATTTTTTCGCCGATTTTCCGTTTTCTGTGAAATTTTTGCCCAAACCTAAACACTCGGAAAGATGCTCGGAGGCGTTGTTGTAGCCGTTTTCTGTCCACCAATGACGTATGTCGTGGAAAATATCCGAACCGTCACCCACATATATCAGAGTTCCGCCTTCCTTTACCCATCCTGCCAGCGCATTGTGTATATCAGGATATTCCGGCTTGAAGAATTCATAACTGAGGATGAGGGTGTCGTAATCTTTAAGGTAATTCGGGAAACGGCGTACATTGTCAAGCTGAACCGGACGTACCGAAAGCCCCTGTTTAAGTAACGGCAGGGTCAAGCCGTAAAACGAATTAAAGCAGGCTATGTCGTTCGTTTTGTCATCGTTGCTGACGGCTGCTATCGGGTGTCCGTCTACCAGCGTTTCTTTGTTTTCCGATTCGTTTTTCTTGAATTGAGTATCAATGATCTGACGTTGGAACATACCTGAATCCGCCATCAGCACACCCACGGTCTTCATTCCGCCGTCGAAACCGTATTCGGTCTGTTTCATATCACGCAGAGTATGCATTATGGTGAGCATATTAGTCGCATAGTCTGCAGGTATTGAAATACCGTTATCTCCGCGCGGATATTTTCCGTGCATCACGCGGTTCGGCCACGGGCAGACTTCGAAATGGTGTACATTCGGATGAAAAAGTGATGCAGCCACCGTCTTGAAATAGTTAGAGCGGTAATCCTCCCAATCGTGCCTTGGGTTGTCTTCGATCGGATCGTGTAAAAACCACATACGTTTGCCGGTGCCGCGCACAAGTTCCTGCATGACACCGTATTCCAAAAACGCTGTTTCGAAAGTGCGTTCCTTAAAAATACCCTCATAAACGTTCCGGGTCCTGGATGTGCCTGTCCAAATCTGTGCAATATAGCCGTCAACCCCGGGAATGTCTATGAGTGCGCCTTCGGGCGAAACGATTCTCCAATGGGTATAATTTATCAGCGAATGCGTGGGTACATAAAAACGCAGCGAACGTCCGTATTTGATTTTTGCGTATTCTTTCAATTCCGCAGAGAGCCGGTCCAGTGTGCGCGCATACATATGTGATTTAAGCTTGGACGCCCTAAACTGTGCATCAGCGGAACTTACGGGATCCTGCCATGGCTCGTGATAATACATTTCCCATTCGCGTTTGAACGCATCCGAATAGCCGGAATCTACCCAAAATTCGGGCTCTTCCATATGGATCGCTTCCACGCCCGCATCGACCGCACGCTTGAGAATGCTTACCAAATAGTTGGAAAAGGCGATCGTAGGAACCATGTACGGGGTATTTTTGCCATGAGAAAAACCACTGCCGTTACGTCTTAGCTGCCCTTCATCCCAGTGTTCCCTTCCGTCGAAACGTCCTTCCAGATAATCAACATATTTACCCCATGCCACTCCGGTCATGAGATGTATAATATAGCCCCGTTTACGAAACTCCGCAACTCTTTCCTCAAATGAATCATCAATACCATACACCATCACAAAATCGCATTGAACATCAATTTTTGAGTTGTACATCCTGCTTTCCTGTACGCCCGTGCGTTCCTCATGTCTATCGTAGAACTCCATTTGCAAGAACCTGCCTTTCATTATGCTTTACACTAATTTTCAATACCCCCATAAGAATTAATTAAGAGGGATCTTCCGTAATAAATTGAAGCCGATTGACGAGCAGCGCCGATAATAAGGTTTTGAATACGTCGCCGATAAGGAACGGAATCACACAAGCATTCAATACAGCAATAAGTCCCGGGATACTCAGACCGTATGCTTCATTATCCCGCATAACGATCATAAACCACGCAACCCCGCATATGTATGTGACACCCCAGCCAACATACATAGCCAATATTAATTTCGGAATAGTTTTACCGAGCCATTGAATCAAAAGACCAACGACAAACGCACATAGGATATAGCCAATGATAAAACCGCCGGTCGGTCCTGTTATGACACCCAAACCGCCCCGTAAACCGGAAAATACGGGAAGCCCCGCCATTCCCAGCAAAACAAATACCGTTTGACTTACCGTAGCATACTTTGCGCCCAGCATTCCCGCACAGGTAAAAATAACAATATGCGCGAAGCCTATAGGAATCGGACCTATCGGAATCGTAAAAGGTGACAATACGCAGCTTAACGCCGCGAACATGGCGCACAACACCAAGGTTTTAGAGTTTACTTTTTTTGCCGCTGATTCGCTCACAACAAACCACTCCTCTTTTTAATTTAATTATCATTTAGCATTTACAATACATAATACATGAATTTGCCGTTAAGTCAATAGTAAAATGATGAAAGTACGGACAAATGGCGCAGAAATCAGGTTGCGTTGAAAAACAAAGACCGCTAAAAATCAAGCACAGTATTTGAAAGGAACAACAAACTATGAATACTTATGGCTATATTCGCATTTCTTCTATCGACCAAAACGAAAATCGGCAGTTAGATTTCATGACCGCTCTCGGTATTCCGGCGGAACGGCTCTTCATCGAGAAGCAAAGTGGGAAAGACACCAAACGCCCGCAGTTACAGCGGTTGATGTCTACTGTTCAATCGGGTGACAAGGTGATTGTGGAAAGCATCAGCCGTTTCGCCCGCAACACACGGGATTTGCTTGAATTGGTGGAACAGCTAATTGTAAAAGGTGTGGAATTTATCAGCCAAAAGGAGCGGATTGACACTACAACACCCACGGGAAAATTCATGCTTACCGTATTTGGTGCGGTAGCAGAGTTGGAACGCGGGTATATTCTGCAACGGCAGGCTGAGGGGATAGCTTCTGCGAAATCCCGCGGGAAGTATCTCGGCAGACCCATCAAAAAAGCTCCCGGGAACTTCGGGGAGCTGGTAAAAGCATGGGAGAACAAGGAAATCCCACTCTCAAAAGTCTGCGAGCAGTGCGGCGGGATTAGTCCTGCGACTTTTTACCGCAGACTTGCGGAATACCGCTTGCTGCGGGGAAATTCGGGTTGAAAATGACATGTACCCCAAAGTGTGGACATTTTAACCTTTTGAGCGGTTAGGTTGTTGAAGTTGCTTTTGAATCATGCTATACTGATAATGCTTTACTCATACGGAGGATATGGCAACGCTAAGGAGCGACCAGAGCGTCGTATGAGGTTTGCGGGGAGCAATGCCATTTGGCGTTGCTTCTTTTTTGCTCCCCGGAAACAAAAGCGATAAACCTCGGGGGTCCGGGGGCAGCGCCCCGGGTTCATTTT